>Ga0315291_10000630_pt1 | contig 46723 bp, 38 predicted proteins | sample YL17G12_20_MG_FD_203070 | JGI IMG/M metagenome (GOLD analysis project Ga0315291, IMG submission 203070) | Sediment microbial communities from Yellowstone Lake, YNP, Wyoming, USA - YL17G12_20 | ecosystem: Environmental > Aquatic > Freshwater > Lake > Sediment | place: USA: Wyoming | collected...
AGATGGTGATGCCGGGGGATAACGTCAACCTGGAGATCGAGTTGATTACCCCCATCGCCATGGAGAAAGGCCTGCGCTTCGCCATCCGCGAGGGCGGCCATACCGTGGGCGCCGGCAGTGTCGCCGAGATTCTTCAATAGAGCGGTCAGCCATCAGCGCTCAGCCGTCAGTAAGAACTTCTTCGCTGAGAGCTGACGGCTGAAGGCTGAAAAAAACGATGCGAGAAATCATCACGCTGCAATGCAGCGACTGTAAGAACCGAAATTACACCACGACGAAGAACAAGAAGAAGAACCAGGACCGGCTGGAACTGAAGAAGTTCTGCCCGGCCTGCCGGCACCACACGGTGCACAAGGAAGTGAAGTAGGGGAAGTGCAGTTAACAGTCCACAGTCGAGAGTCAACAGTGAAGGACCGAGCGGGTCTCGCGAGGCGTTGCTTTTCAACTGTCAACTGTCGACTGTCAACTGCACTTCAGGGGCGTAAGTTCAATGGCTAGACTGCCGGTCTCCAAAACCGGACGTGGGGGTTCGAATCCCTCCGCCCCTGCCATAACCCGTGGCGCGCAAGATTTTCACGCGCGGCAAGGCGCGGCGGCAGATTGATTTTGGGGGACGGCGGAACTCATGGCGGAAGAAGTTGGGATCTCCAAAAACCCTTTCCGGCAATTGCGCGACTATTTTGCCGGCGTGCGCAGCGAAATGCGCCGGGTCACTTGGCCAGGCAAGCAAGAAATTTATGGCACCACGGTGATGGTGATCCTGACCACGTTCATTTTCGCGTTCTACTTCGCCATTTGCGACTGGAGTTTCAGGAACCTAGTGAAGATGGTTCTGGACTACTTCTTACACGGACGTTAGCCGGCGCGGGGAGGCGCAGGGAGCGCGCCCGGCGGAGGTCGGGCGAGACTAATGGCAGGCATGGCCAAAAACTGGTACATCATTCACACCTATTCAGGGTTTGAGAAAAAAGTCGCCGAGACCCTCAAGAGCCGCATCGAAGCCGGCGGACTCCGGGAGCAGTTCGGCGAGGTCATGATCCCCACCGAGGATGTGATCGAGATGCGGGCGGGCAAGAAGGTGGTGACCCCCAGACTCTTCTACCCGGGGTACGTGCTGGTGGAGATGGAAATGAACAACGACACCTGGCACATGGTGCGCTCCACGCCGCGGGTCACGGGGTTTGTAGGATCGGGCCAGATGCCGGCGCCGCTGACCCCCGAAGAGGTGGATCGGATTCTGCACCGGGTGGAAGTGGCGGCGGAGCACCCCAAGCCCAAGCTGAAGTTTGACAAGAGCGAGAACGTGAAGATCACCGACGGCGCGTTCAAGGACTTCACCGGCGTGGTGGACGAAGTCAACGACGACCGGTCCACGCTGCGGGTGATGGTGACGATCTTCGGGCGCTCGACACCCGTGGAACTCGATTTCTACCAAGTGGAAAAAACCTGAAGGCGAAATTGGCAACTAGAAACTGGAAAACCGAAACTTGGCAGACCTGAGCAGCTTCCAGTTTCCATTTTCAGGTTGCGTGAAGGACTGAGGCACATGGCGAAGCGAGTCACGGCAATGGTCAAACTCCAGATTCCGGCGGGCAAGGCCACCCCCGCCCCGCCCGTGGGACCGGCGCTCGGCCAGCACGGCGTCAACATCATGGAGTTCTGCAAAGCCTACAATGCCAAGACGTCCGCAAAGGACCAGGAAGGGCTGATCATCCCGGTGGTCATTACGGTTTATCACGACCGGACTTTTTCGTTTGTCACCAAGACGCCCCCGGCCTCGGTGCTTTTGAAGCGCGCGGCGAACATTGCGAAGGGGTCCGGCGAGCCCAACAAGAACAAAGTGGGCAAGGTTACGGAAAAGCAAGTGGAAGAAATCGCCCGACAGAAGCGGCCGGACCTGAATGCGCGTGACCTAGCCGGGGCCATCGCCACCGTGAAAGGAACGGCCCGCAGCATGGGGATTGAAGTCGTGCCGTAATTGGAGACGCGAAACTGGAAGATGGAAACTAGCACGACGTAGCGAGTTTCCAGCTTCCGCTTTCCAGTTTCCAATTTCGAGTTTCGCTTTGGAGCAGCAAGGATGGCGAAAGCAGGAAAGAAATGCCAGGCATCCGCCAAGTTGGTAGACAAACTCGCTTACACGCTGGGCGAGGCGATGCCGGTCATCAAGAAGGCCGCGTTTGCCAAATTCGACGAGACGGTCGAGGTGGCGATGCGGCTGGGCGTGGATCCGAAGCACGCGGATCAGATGGTGCGCGGCACGGTGGTCCTCCCGCATGGTCTGGGCAAGAGCAAGCGCGTCATTGTTCTGGCTTCTGGAGACAAGGTCCGCGAGGCCCGCGACGCCGGCGCCGACGAAGTCGGCGGCGAGGAAATAGTACAGAAGATCCAGGGCGGGTGGCTGGACTTTGAGGCCGTGATCGCCACGCCCGACATGATGAAGTCGGTCGGCAAGCTGGGGAAAATTCTGGGACCACGCGGACTAATGCCCAACCCCAAGACGGGAACGGTAACGCTGGATGTGGCCCGCGCGGTGAAAGAGGTGAAAGCCGGAAAAATTGAGTTCCGCGTGGACAAGACGGGCATTATTCACTGCCCGGTCGGCAAGGCGTCCTTCGCCGCCGAAAAGCTGGCCGAGAACGCGCAGGCCCTGATCCAGAGCGTCTTGAAGGCCAAACCCGCGACGGCCAAAGGGCGCTACGTGCGCAGTATCGTGATTTCCTCCACCATGGGGCCGGGGGTGCCGATCGATCTGGCCTCCGTGGAGGCGGCCTGACCCGGCGTCATAGGGGAGAGCGAATGAAACGGGAAGAGAAACAGAAGCAAGCCGAAGCGCTACACCAGGAATTGGCAGAGGCCCGGTCCGTGATTCTTTCCAGCTTCGAGAAGCTGACGGTCGCCCAGGACACGGCGCTGCGCCGCAAGCTCGCGGAGACGGGCGCCAAGTACCGAGTGGTAAAGAATAGCCTGATTGCGCGGGCTGCCGTGGGCACGCCCGCCGAGGCGGTGGCGCAGAAACTGCGCGGCACTACTTCCCTGGCCTACACGAAAAGCGACCCCGTAGCCCTGGCGAAGGCCCTCTGCGCCTACGCCAGGGAAAACCCCGCCCTGATGTTCAAGGCGGGGGTGGTGGAAGGGCGGGTGGTCGCTTTGGACGAACTGACGATGATCGCCAGCCTGCCGCCGCGCGAGCAACTGCTCGCCAAGGTGCTCTATCTGATCAACGCGCCAGCGCAGCGCTTGGCGATGACGCTCGCGGGTGTGGCTCGCAATCTGGCGTTTGTGGTTCAGCAGGGAGTTAAGGATAACAAGTTCAGGGAAGCAGCCAGCAGCTAGGGTTGGCGCCGCAGGGTGTCTTTTCGCCGGCTGGAAGCTAGGCTGGATTTCTCAGGAGGAAAAAACAAAACGATGTCCGAACGAGTAGAGAAAATTGTGGAAGAAATCAAGGGGCTGACTCTTGTGGAGGCGGCCACCCTGGTGAAGAGGCTTGAGGAGACGCTGGGAGTCTCGGCGGCCGCCGCTCCGGTGGTGGTCAGCGGAGCGGCCCTCGGGGCAGCTCCTGCGGGCGCCGCGCCAGCCGAGGAGCAGACGGAGTTCACTGTCGTGCTCACCGGGGTGGGCGCTAACAAGATCAACGTCATCAAGGCGGTCCGCGAGATCACGAGCTTAGGCCTGAAAGAGGCGAAGGATCTGGTGGATGGTGCCCCCAAGCCGCTCAAAGAAGGGGTAAGCAAGGAAGAGGCGGAGACCATCAGGAAGAAGTTCACGGAAGCCGGCGCGACGATAGAAGTAAAGTAGCCTCCTGGGGCAGTCCGGCGGTGCGTTTCCTTCCCGCGAGGGAGGAAAAGGGAATGTTCCTCGCGCGCGCGAGGTTCTACACACCCGGTGGATTGCTGGGTGGTGTGCGCGCAGCCGACGCATGCGCACGCGCAAGACGTGCAGCGTTATCCCTAGGACGTTAGTGTCGTCACGACCTCCAACTTATCCGAAATCTCAAGCAAGGAGCAAAAGGAATGCCCAAGGGCGGGAACGGCGCTGCTCGTCAGCGTATTAACTTCTCCAAAATCCCAACCGTGATCAAGATTCCTAACCTGATCGAGGTCCAACGGCGCTCCTACGAACGCTTCCTCCAGATGGACTTGCTGCCTTCGGAACGCGAGGACGCCGGCCTGCAGGCGGTGTTCAACTCCGTCTTCCCCATCACCGACTTCCGCGCCATCTCGCAACTGGATTTCGTGGACTATTCCATCGGCAACTGGGAATGCAAGTGCGGCAACCTCCGCGGCCTCCACCACCGGCGCAGCACCTGTAAATCCTGCGGCAATACCGTCATCACCGACCCCTTCAAGGTGGGAGATGTTCTCTGCACGAAGTGTGGCCGGTTCAACAGGAACGTGGTGACGTTCTGCAACAAGTGCGGCGACCCGGTAGCCTTGCAGCTCAAATACGATGTGACGGAATGCCAGGAACGGGGCATGACCTTCGCCGCCCCCTTGAAGGTCACCATCCGGCTGACCATCTACGACAAGGACAGCGACACCGGGCACAAGAGCATCCGCGACATCAAGGAACAGGAAGTCTATTTCGGCGAAGTCCCCTTGATGACTGAAAATGGTACCTTCATCATCAACGGCACCGAGCGCGTGATCGTAAGCCAGCTTCACCGGTCGCCAGGGGTCTTCTTCGAGTCGAACCCCCAGAAGACCTACTTCCTGGGCAAGATTATTCCCTATCGGGGCTCCTGGGTGGAGTTCGAGTACGACACCAAGAACATTCTCTACGTCCGCATCGACCGCAAGCGGAAGTTTCTGGGCACCATTTTCCTGCGGGCTCTCGGCCTCAAGATCAACGCGGACATCATCAAGGCCTTTTACCAGGTGGAGAACATCGCTCTGCGCGAAAGGAAACTCCACTGGGAAGTTTCGGCAGGGCTGGTGGGGTGCAAGCTCTCCAAGAGCATCGAACACCCGCGCACGCACGAAACCCTGGTGCACGCCGGCAAGAAGATCACCCCTCTCCTGCTGAAGGAGGTTCAGAAGGCACGCCTCACGCACGTCGAGATTGCGCCGCATGATCTGGAAGGAGCCTACAGCGCCGCGGATATCGTCGATACCTCGACCGGCGAGGTCCTGCTGGAGGCCAACAATGAGTTGACGTCGAGCAGCTTGAATTCGATTCTAGACTCCGGCATCACCGAGCTCCGCGTCTTCTTCCCCGAGCGGGACGAGGTGGGCCCCATCATCAGCCAGACGTTGAAGCGCGATCCGCTCAAGACCCCGCACGAAGCCCTGATCGAAATGTATCGCAAGATGCGGCCCGGCGACCCGCCCACGCTGGAAACGGCCACGTCGCTTTTCAACGGCATGTTCTTCGACGCGCGCAAGTACGACTTCTCGCGCGTAGGCCGCCTGAAGTTCAACATCAAGCTGGGGTACTACACCAAGCTCAAAGCGCGGGCCGACGCGAAGGCGACGGAGTTCGAACTGGAGGATGCCAAGAACCTGCCGGCGGCGAGATTCTACCTGATTATTGACCAGGAGAAGATGTTTGTCCGTAGGCGCGAGGGGAACGTCTGTTCCGAAGTGGAGCGCGGCTGCGAAGGGACCATGGCCACGGACCATTCCGAGGATGCGGTAGCCCAACTGCCGATGGACAAGCGGACGCTCGAGCCCGAGGATTTCTACTGCTCCATTCTCTACCTGTTAAAGCTGCGCAAGAATCCGCCGGGTTACAGCGTGGACGACATCGATCACCTGGGCAATCGCCGGGTGCGCGCCGTAGGTGAGCTCCTGGAGAACCAGTTCCGCATCGGCTTGGTACGCATGGAGCGGGCCATCAAGGAGAAGATGTCGGTCTACCAGGAGATGTCCACGGCCATGCCCCATGATCTCATCAACGCCAAGCCGGTCATGGCGGCGATCCGCGAGTTTTTCGGCTCCTCGCAGCTTTCGCAGTTCATGGACCAGACCAACCCGCTCTCCGAAATCACCCACAAGCGACGCTTGTCGGCCCTGGGCCCCGGGGGGCTCTCCCGCGAACGGGCAGGGTTTGAGGTGCGCGACGTGCACACCACCCACTACGGGCGCATCTGCCCCATCGAGACGCCGGAAGGTCCCAACATCGGCCTCATCTCGTCCCTCTCCTGCTACGCGTGCATCAATGAATACGGGTTCATCGAGAGTCCCTACCGCAAGGTCCGCAACGGCAGAATCGTGGACTACGTCACCATCACCAACGGTGGCGACGCTCCGTGGAAGGTGGGCGAGCACGTTGAGCTGAGCGAGGTGGAAAAGGCCAACGACGAGCTGCGCGAGAAGAAACGCAAGCTGGTGGAGTACGAACCCTTCTCGTTCTACCTCTCCGCCTGGGAAGAGGATCAGCACATCATCGCGCAGGCGAACGTCGAGGTGGACGAGAAAGGACGCATCACCCACGAACTGGTCAACGCGCGCCAGGCCGGGAACTTCGTCCTCAAGCGGCGCGACGAGATTGACTACATCGACGTCAGCCCCAAGCAGTTGGTGAGCGTCGCGGCCTCGCTGATCCCCTTCCTGGAGAACGACGACGCCAACCGCGCCTTAATGGGTTCCAACATGCAGCGCCAGTCGGTACCGCTGCTGCGGGCCGAAGCGCCGCTGGTGGGGACCGGCATGGAGGAAGTGACGGCGCGCGATTCCGGGGCGGTGGTCATCTGCAAGCGGAACGGCGTGGTCGATGGCGTGGATAGCGAGCGCATCATCGTGCGCGTCGAAGGCGACGGGCACAGCGGCCAGCTTTCGCGCGAGGTCGGCGCCGACATCTACCAGCTTATCAAGTTCCGCCGCTCCAACCAGAACACCTGCATCAATCAGAAGCCCGTGGTGGCGAAGGGACAGCGCGTGACGGCGGGGCAGGTCCTGGCCGACGGCCCCTGCACCGACGGCGGCGAGCTGGCCCTGGGCCGGAACGTGCTGGTGGGCTTCATGCCCTGGCGCGGCTACAACTTCGAGGACGCCATTCTGGTCAGCGAGAAGCTGGTGAAGGAGGATTCTTACACCTCGATTCACATCGAGGAATTCGAAATCGAGGCGCGTGACACCAAGCTGGGACCCGAAGAAGTCACGCGGGATATCCCCAACGTCTCGGAGTCCTTGCTCAAAGACCTGGACGAAAGCGGCGTGGTGCGCATCGGCGCCTACCTCAAGTCCGGGGATATCCTGGTGGGTAAAGTGACGCCCAAGGGCGAAACCCAGCTCACCCCGGAAGAAAAGCTCTTACGCGCCATCTTTGGTGAGAAGGCCGGCGACGTTCGCGATGCCTCCCTCACCTGCCCGCCGGGTATCGAGGGCATCGTGGTCGACGTGAAGATCTTTTCCCGCAAAGGCCAGGAGAAAGATGAGCGCGCCAAGGCCATTGAGGCCGCGCAAGTGGCCCGCCTGGAAAAGAACCTCAACGATGAAATCCGCATCCTCAACGACGAGCGCTTGAAGCGCCTCTGCACCCTGCTGGAAGGCGAGAGGCTTTTGGCTGACTTGCACGATGAGAAGACCAACAGACGGCTGCTGACTAAAGGAACGGAATTGAACGCCGAGGTCCTGGCCCGCATTTCCACCCGCAACCTCAAGCGCATCCGGATCGCCAAGAAGGATCCCACCCTCATCGAGAAGATGGATGAGATCGAGGAGATGACCTCGCGCCAGATCGACATCCTGCGGAAGATTACCGAGGAGAAGATCCAGAAGCTGAAGAAGGGCGATGAACTGCCCCCGGGAGTCATCAAGCTGGTGAAGGTCTACATCGCCATGAAGCGCAAGCTCTCGGTAGGCGACAAGATGGCCGGACGCCACGGAAACAAGGGCGTGATCGCGCGCATCCTGCCCGAAGAGGACATGCCGTATCTGCCGGACGGCACGCCCGTCGAAGTAGTGCTCAACCCGCTCGGCGTCCCGTCGCGCATGAACGTGGGCCAGATCCTGGAAACTCACCTGGGTTGGGCGGCGCACGAGCTGGGAAGCAAGATCCGACACCTGTTCTCCAGCGAGAGTCGGGCCGAACTCCTGCGCAAGGAACTGAGGAGCTTGTACCGGAATAGTGCTCTTGCCCGGACCCTGGACGCTATGGACGACGAGGAGCTTCTTGATCACGCGCGCTCCTTGCAGGACGGCGTGGCTTTCTCGTCCCCGGTCTTCGACGGCGCTACCGAGAAAGAGATCAAGGAATATCTGGAGAAAGCCGGCCTACCCACCTCCGGCAAGGTGAAGCTCTACGACGGAATGACGGGAGAGCCTTTCGAGCAGCCGGTTACGGTGGGCTACATCTACATGCTGAAGCTTTCTCACCTGGTGGATGACAAGATTCACGCGCGCTCCATCGGGCCTTACTCGCTGATCACCCAGCAGCCGCTGGGCGGTAAGGCACAGTTCGGCGGCCAGCGCTTCGGCGAAATGGAAGTCTGGGCCCTGGAAGCTTACGGCGCGGCCTACACCTTGCAGGAACTGCTGACCGCGAAGTCCGACGACGTGTATGGGCGCGCCAAGATTTATGAAGCCATTGTGAAGGGGGAGGCCGCGATCGAACCCGGTGTCCCCGAGTCCTTCAACGTCCTGGTGCGCGAACTGCAAAGCCTGTGCCTCGATGTGGAGTTGATCAAGAAGCCCAAGGAGCAGGCGGTGGCAGTCGCGGCCGATTAGAGGATAAGCCGGTGCCGGCGGCGAACGCGGGGAAGACACGCTTCGTGCACCGGCAACGTACCAAGAGATCTTTCGCTTCCTCAAAGGAGGAACACATTGTTTCGTAGCAGTCCTTACGACCGAGTCAGCATGATTGGCGAGTTTGACGCCATCCGCATCAGCCTGGCCTCGCCGGAGAAAATCCGCTCCTGGTCGCACGGCGAAGTTACCAAACCCGAGACGATCAACTACCGGACCTTCAAACCCGAGCGCGACGGGCTCTTCTGCGCCAAGATTTTTGGCCCGGTGACCGACTGGGAGTGCTTGTGCGGCAAGTACAAGCGCATGAAACACCGCGGCGTCATCTGCGACAAGTGCGGCGTGGAGGTGACGCTCTCGAAGGTCCGGCGCGAACGGTTGGGCCACATCGAGCTCGCCTCACCCTGCTCGCACGTCTGGTTCTTCAAAGGCCTGCCGAGCCGCATTGGGCACCTGCTCGATATTTCGCTGCGCGACCTGGAACGGGTGCTCTACTTCGAAAGCTATGTCGTCCTCGATCCCGGCGAAGCTCCCGTCAAGGAAAAGGAACTCCTGAGCGAGGAGCGCTACCGGCAACTTCTGCAGGAATTCCCGGGAAAGTTCCGGGCCAGCATGGGGGCAGAGGCCATTAAGGAGCTCCTCAAGCACGTGGACATCGAAACGCTGGCGGAAGAGCTGCGCGAGAAGATGAAGAGCGACCCCTCGCAGCAGAAGAAGATCAAGTCCGCCAAGCGCCTGAAGGTGCTGGAGGCCTTTCGCAGGTCGGGGAATAAACCCGAATGGATGATCCTGGACGTTCTGCCGGTCATTCCTCCTGAACTGCGGCCGCTGGTGCCGTTGGATGGCGGGCGCTTTGCCACCTCGGACCTCAACGACTTGTATCGCCGGGTCATCAACCGGAACAACCGGCTGAAGAAACTCATTGAACTCCATGCTCCCGACGTCATCGTGCGCAACGAGAAGCGCATGTTGCAGGAAGCGGTGGACGCCTTGTTCGACAACGGTCGCCGCGGCCGCGTTTTGCGCGGGGCCAACAACCGGCCGCTCAAGTCGCTCTCCGACACCCTAAAAGGCAAACAAGGACGCTTCCGGCAGAACCTGCTGGGCAAGCGCGTGGACTACTCGGGCCGTTCCGTCATCGTGGTGGGCCCGGAGCTGAAGCTGCACCAGTGCGGCCTGCCCAAGAAAATGGCCCTGGAGCTCTTCAAGCCGTTCATTTACCACCGGCTGGAGCAGGCGGGTCAGTGCACCACGATCAAGGCCGCCAAGGAGATGGTCGAGCGTCAAGAGCCCGTGGTCTGGGACATCCTGGAGGAAGCGATCAAAGATCACCCGGTGCTCCTGAACCGCGCGCCTACGCTGCACCGGCTGGGCATCCAGGCCTTCGAGCCCGTGCTGGTGGAAGGCAAGGCGATCAAGATCCATCCCTTGGTCTGCACCGCGTTCAACGCGGACTTCGACGGTGACCAGATGGCAGTCCACATCCCGCTCTCACCCGAGGCGCAGATCGAGGCCGCAGTGCTGATGCTCTCTTCGCGCAACATCCTCTCCCCGGCCAACGGTCAGCCCTTGGCCATTCCCAGCCAGGACATCGTGCTGGGCATCTATTACCTGACCAAGGAAAAGCGCGGCACCAAGGGTGAAGGCCGCGCCTTCGCCAACGCCGAAGATGTGCTGCTGGCTCTGGAAGCGGGTGAGGTCGAAACGCTCACTCCCATCCGCCTGCGCTACACCGGGCGCGTCATTGATCTGAGCACGGCCTATGACGACCAGGACGTTCTCCACACCGAACCCATCACAGTGAAGAATCAGTTCGTCAATACCACCGCGGGCCGGGTGATTTTCAACGACCACCTGCCCAAGGAAATGCCTTTCGTCAACGGGCTGTTGCGGAAGAAGGGGCTCGGCGGGCTGGTGAACTACTGCTACCTGCGCTTTGGCCTGGAGACCACGGTGCAGATGCTGGACGAGGTCAAGGCGCTGGGGTTCCTTTACGCCACCAAGGCGGGCATCTCCATCGGCATCGACGATCTCATCGTCCCCGTCAACAAGGCCGCCCTGGTCAACGCCGCCGAGAAGGAAGTCATCGAGGTGGAAAAGCAATATCAGGATGGCGCCATCACCCACGGCGAGCGCTACAACAAGGTGATTGCCATCTGGTCCAACGTCACCGACCTGGTGGCCGACGAGATGTTCCAGGTGATGGAGTCCCAGGATAAGTCCGGCCAGCTCAACCCCATCTACATCATGGCTGACTCGGGCGCGCGCGGCTCCAAACAGCAGATCCGCCAGCTCTCGGGCATGCGCGGCCTGATGGCCAAGCCCTCGGGCGAAATCATCGAGACTCCTATCACCGCCAACTTCCGGGAAGGCTTGAACGTGTTGCAGTACTTCATCTCCACCCACGGCGCGCGCAAAGGTCTGGCCGATACAGCGCTCAAGACCGCTGATTCGGGCTACCTCACCCGCCGGCTGGTGGACGTGGCCCAGGACGTTATCGTGTCGGAGTTTGACTGCGGAACTCTGGACGGCATCTACGTCGAGCCCATCGTGGAGGCGGGCGAGGTGGTCGAGCCGCTGCGCGACCGCATCGTGGGCCGCGTCTCCCTCGAGCAGATCAAGGACTACGAGGGGAACGTCATCGTGGACGTCAACCAGGAAATCAACGAGGACTTGGCGGCGAATATTCAGGCGGCCGGCATCGAACGCGTCAAAATCCGCTCCGTGCTGACCTGCGAATGCCGGCGCGGGGTGTGTGTGCGCTGCTACGGGCGCAATCTGGCCACGGGACGACTGGTCGAGAGGGGCGAGGCAGTGGGCGTCATCGCTGCCCAGTCCATCGGCGAGCCCGGCACCCAGCTCACCATGCGCACCTTCCACATCGGCGGCACCGCCAGCCGTATTTCCGAACAGTCCACCCTGGAGGCCCGCAGCAGCGGCCAACTCAAGTTCCACAACCTCCAGACGGTGATCAACCGCGAAGGCGACTTTGTGGTCATGAACCGCAACGGCTCTCTGGTCCTTGTGGATGAGAAGGGCCGGGAGCGCGAGCGGCATGCGGTGGTCTACGGCGCCAAGATCAAGTTCCCCGACGGCGCCAGCGTCAAGATCAACGACGTGATCGTGGAATGGGATCCCTACACCTTCTCGATCCTGACCGAGGTGGGAGGCAAGGTCGAGTATAAGGATCTGGAGGTGGGCGTGACGCTGCGCGAGCAGGTGGACGAAGTCACCGGGCTTTCGCAGTGGGTGGTAACGGAAGGTCCGGACGAGAAATGCCAGCCCGTGATCGTCGTGCGCAGCGACAAGACCCCGTCCCGGGCCACCCGCAAGTACCTGATGCCCTCGCGCGCCCACCTCATGGTGCAGGACGGCAATGAGGTCAGCCCGGGCGACGTGTTGGCCAAGATCCCGCGGGAAACTACCAAGACGAAGGACATCACGGGCGGTCTGCCCCGCGTTGTCGAGCTGTTTGAGGCGCGGAAGCCGCACGAGACGGCAGTGATTACCGAAATCGACGGGATTGTCAGGTACGGCGACATCTCCAAGGGTCAGCGCAAAATCATCGTGCTGCCCGACCGCGGGGAACCAAAAGAGTACCTGCTGCCGCGCGGCGTCCACGTCTCCGTCCAGGAGGGTGAGCGCGTGAAGGCCGGCGAGCCCCTCATGGATGGCCCGCGCAACCCGCACGACATCCTGGCAGTACTGGGCGAGAAGGAACTGGAAAAGTACCTGGTGGACGAGATTCAGGAGGTTTACCGGCTGCAGGGCGTCAATATCAACGACAAGCACATCGAGGTCATCGTCCGCCAGATGATGCGCTGGATGAAGGTGGAAGACGTGGGCGACACCGAGTTCCTCCTCGAGGAGCAGGTGGACAAGTTCAAGTTCCGCGAGGAAAACGACCGAGTGACGGCGCGGAGCGGCAGGCCCTCGACGGGACGACCGTTGCTGCTCGGCATCACCAAGGCTTCGCTCTCCACTGACTCGTTCATCTCCGCAGCCTCCTTTCAGGAAACCACGCGCGTGCTCACCGAAGCGGCCATCCGCGGCTCGGTGGACCACCTGCGCGGCCTGAAAGAGAACGTCATCATGGGCCGGCTGATTCCCGCGGGTACGGGCCTGGAGTTCTATCGGAACTTCAAGCTGCTCACGGAAGCCGAGGCGTTGCCACCCGTCGCCGCGCCTGAGGAAATCCCCGGCGAGGCGGCTATCCCCGGCGCTCCGGCGCCCGGCGTGGCCGCAGAACTCCCCGACGAGGACGAGGCAAGAACGTAACTACAGTGACGAGTGGTTAGTGACGAGTGACGAGTTTGAATGAAGTCTTTCTGGCTTGTCACTTGTCAGTTGTCACTCGTCACTTTTCACTGTTCCTATGCAATTCAACTGCTGGAAATGCGGTGCGAAGATTCAATACCCCAGCGGTAGTCGTGTGGGCAACCGCGACGCCTGCCCCAAGTGCGACGCCGACCTCCATTCCTGTCGCAATTGCCAGTTCTACGACCCCGGCAAACATAACCAGTGCACCGAAAACCAGGCCGAATGGGTCCGCAACAAAGAAGCTGGCAACTACTGCGATTACTTCTCCCCCGGCGCCGTCCTGCGCGCCGGCAAACGTTCCTCCGCCGGCGACGACGCCAAGAAGAAATTCGATTCGCTGTTTAAGATCTAGCTCGCGCACAGACCGGGCTTAGCAGGCAGAGCATTCCCCCTTGGCTCCCTGGCATGCGGCAACGACTGCGTTCAGGTGCACGCGGCTGTGCCGCCCGGAAGGAAGCCTCTACGCAGTCTCGAATCCTCCAGCTCTCTCGAAGGCGTGGGCGACTTGCAGGAGGCGGGCTTCGTCGAAGTGTTTGGCGAGGATCTGCATGCCGACGGGCAGATGCGGCGCGGCGCGGGTCTTCCCGCAGGGGACGGAGATGCCGGGGATGCCCGCCAGGCTGGCGGTTACGGTGTAAATATCGGCGAGATACATTTGCAGGGGATCATCCACGCGCTCGCCCAGTTTGAAGGCGGGGATGGGTGACGTAGGCGTGACAATCACGTCCGCCTCCTCAAACGCTTCCAGGAAATCCCGCGCGATGAGTGTCCGCACTTTCTGGGCCTTGAGGTAGTACGCGTCGTAGTAGCCGGAACTCAAGACGTAAGTCCCCAGCATGATGCGCCGCTTGACCTCCGCGCCAAAGCCGCGGTTGCGCGTCTTCTTGTACATATCGCGCAAGTCGTCGTATTCCGGCGAGCGGAAGCCGTAGCGGATACCGTCATAGCGCGCCAGATTCGAACTCGCCTCGGCCGTGCAGATGATGTAGTAGCAGCCGATGGCGTAGTCGGTATGCGGCAGGCTGATGGGTTCCACCTGGCAGCCGAGCTTGGCCAGCAGGTCAATGCCCTTCTGGATGTTGTCGCCGATCTGGGGACTGAGTCCTGCGAAAAACTCCTTGGGCACGCCGACTTTCAACCCGCGCACATCCTCCTCCAGCGCGGCCACGTAATCAGGCACCGGAACGCCGGCCGATGTCGAATCCATGGGATCGCGTCCCGCGATGGTCTGGAGGACGAGCGCCACGTCGCGCACCGAACGCCCGAACGGCCCGATATGATCCAGCGACGAGGCGAAGGCCACCAGGCCGTAGCGCGACACGCGTCCGTAGGTCCCCATCATGCCTACGATGTCGCAGAACGCTGCGGGCTGACGAATCGAGCCGCCGGTGTCGGACCCGAGCGAGACTGTCGCCAGGCTTGCTGCCACGGCTGCTGCCGACCCGCCGCTCGAACCGCCGGGCACGCGCGTTAAATCAACGGGATTGCGCGTGGGGAAAAATCCCGAGTTCTCAGTCGACGAGCCCATGGCGAACTCGTCGCAGTTCGTCTTGCCCAGCACCGCCGCACCCGCGGCCTCCAGCCGAATCACGGCCGTCGCGTCGTACGGCGCGAGGTAGTTCTCCAGAATCCTCGAGGCGCAGGTCGTCGGTGTGCCGCGGGTTAAAATCACGTCCTTCACCGCCACCGGCACGCCGGCCAGAGGCGGGAGCGGCTCGCCGGCAGCGATCTGCCTGTCGATTTTCCTGGCTTGCTCCAGCGCGCGCTCGGGCGAAAGGTGGAGGTAGGCCCGCACCTCCCTGTCCTTCTCCTCGATGCGCGCCAGGTGCGCACGCACCAGTTCTTCCGCCGAGACTCTGCGCTGGGTCAGGCTGTCTCGGATCTCGCCTATTGTCAGGGCCGTCAATTCCATAAAGGCCGAAAACCGAAAATCGAAACTCGAAAATAGAAACTGGTTGCCCTACGAATATCGGGTTTCGCTTTTCGCGTTTCCTGGTGTGGCTATTCCCGCTCGATGACGCGCGGCACCTTGAAGCATCCCGCGTCGCTCTCCGGCGCATTCCCCAGCGCCTCGTCTTGGCGAAACGTGGGGTGAGGCTGGTCCGCCCTTAGCGCCGGATTCTCTGCCGCCCGGTAAGTAACCTGGGCCATGGGCTCGACCTGCGTGGTATCCAGTTCGTTCAGCTTCTCCATGTACTGCAAGATGGAGTCGAGCTGCGGCAGGAACTTTTTCACCTCTTCCTCCGTCAGCTCCAGGTGAGCAAGTTCCGCGACGTAGCGGACATCTTTCTCGGTCAGCGCCATCAGTGCACCTTACTTCGGTTCCGCGCGAAATACTTGGCGAAGGAGCGCTCTACAATTCCCGAGATCTCCGGATCCAGCTTGGCCGCGCCCGCCGGCACAGGCAAGCTCGGGATTTCGAGATCCAGCGCGGATCTTCGCGGCACGGGCGCCACCTCCGTGGCGCTCATCGCCGGCGCATGCTGCACCCGCAACTTCTTGACAATGGGAGTTCCCAGAAAGCCGTTGATCTGGGCGCGGATCTCCTCGGCCATTTGGCGGAGTTGCGCCGCCCACGTGGAGCAAGCCGTGGCCAGCGTCAACGTGCCAGACGCAAAGGCAACCGGCCGCGTCTGCTGCGCAATTCCCTTGCCCACCACCCACGGCCAAAGGGGAGTGAGGATCTCAACTAGCGCCGGGTCGGCGCGTCGCACCTGCGCCTTGAACATATGCGGCAGAATCTTCCCGATTTCTTCCAAGTTGGTCCTTCCCCCGTTCAACGGTAGGGTTTGGCGTGGGAGACGAGTCTAACACAGCCGGGGCAATCGGTGAACCAGTTGTAAGAGGCGGCCCGCGGCTTTTATAATCGCAACCCTCATGAGATTGATTCTCGCTTCCCGTTCTCCGCGCCGCCGCGAACTTTTGCGCGGGGCAGGCTTTGACTTCGACGTCCGCCCCAGCACCGTGGAAGAAACCGCCTCGCCCGGCGAAACGCCGGAAGAGTTTGCGCGCCGGGCGGCGCGGGAGAAAGCCCTGGAGGTGGCTGCATCGGCACCGCCAGAGAGCCTCGTGCTGGGCGCAGACACGGTGGTTGTCGCTGACGGCGAGATCCTAGGCAAGCCCGCCAATGCCCCGGATGCCGCGCGGATGCTCCGCCTGCTCTCCGGCGTCACGCATCGCGTCATTACGGGTGTATGCATCGTGCGCGCGCCCGACCGCGTGGAAGCGCTGGCGCATGAAACCACCTTTGTCACCTTCCGCTGCCTGGACGAGGAGGAAATCCGCGATTACCTCGCCAGCGGCGAACCTTTCGACAAGGCGGGCGCGTACGGTATCCAGGGACTCGCCTCCAAATTCGTGACGCGTGTCGAAGGCTGCTACTTCAACGTGGTCGGTTTGCCCGTGGCCCTGGTCTGTGACCTCCTCGAGCCCCTGCTGAAAGGAAGTGATCAACTTGGGTAGCAGGGTTCGCGGGCGCCGTTAATGTGACCCGAGTCCGTGGCAACCGACCGCTGACGACTGACCACTGACAGCTAAAGAATGACCCGCTCGTCGCCATCGCGGCGGGTGAGGCGTTCGCGATCCAGGTACTCAAGCAGGGGAATCGCGTACTTACGCGTGAGGCCGGTGAGTTCCTTGAAAATACTGACATTGATCCGGTTGCTCTGCTCCTTACGCCGCGCCAGGATTTCCCGCAACTTCTCCAGCGCCGCGCGGTGAAAGATCAGGTCGTCCGCTATCCTGACAAGCATTCCTTCCTTCCGCAGAATTTGCAGGATTTTTTCCGCCCGTGCGCGGTCGATCGCCAAGCGGCCCAGCACCTCCTTCGCGCTGGGGACGGCAAGGCCCGCCCGCTCAAAGGCCCGGCTGATTTGCTCTTTCGCGGCGGCCTCTTCCGCGCTCAACTGAATTTCGCGGCCAGCGAGTACGACAGTTTCGCCCCGCAACTCCAGTTTGCCTTGGGCGCCGAGCCATTGAAGAACAGCCTTGAAAAGCGGCGGAGACGGCAAGCTCTCTCGTTTTCCAGCCCGTAAGGCCAGGCGGCCGCGCAAGTCTTCCTTGGTCACCCCGGGCGCAAGCGGATTGGCCGCGTGGAATTGCTCGAGTTGCTCCACGACGGCGCGAGCGAGCGCCTGGAAATGGTTGACGTGCACGAACAGGCTGGGCGGCTGGCCCAACACCAGCAGCCGCTTCTCGAGCTCCAGCCACTTGCCCACCCGCAAGACCTCCTCGGGCGCCCAGCCGGTGCGCGCCACGAGCGCCGCAAGCGCAGCTTCGCCAACTTGCTGCGTGAGAAACTCCAAACGAACCTCCGGCTCGCCCGCTTCCATCACCTCGAGGAAGCGGCGAACTTCCGGGTCGGCAAGACGATGCTTCGCGGGTTGATTGTCCAGAACAACTCCGCCTCCGATGGTCACCAGCGGCGAAAATTGCCGGATGATGAAGCGGTCGCCAGGCAAGAAAAGGCCGGGCTCTGCCAGCCGCAGTTGCGCGTAAGTCCGCCGGCCAGGAGCAAGTTCCTTTGCGTCGAGCAGCACCACCTCTGCCACCATCTCCGCCGTCCCGCAGTGGAAGTGGACCCGAGCGTGGTTCTTCAGAGGGCGGGCCGACGCGAGAAGCGACACGGCGGCATCCAGCCGCGAGGTAGCTTCAAACAGACCTGGAGGCGCCAGCACCATGCCGCGCGTCAGTTCCTGCGCCTCAATGCCCGCCAAGTTCAGCGCCGTGCGTTGTCCCGCCAGCGCGCGATCGGTAGGTTGATTGTGGACTTCGATTCCGCGCACCCGCACGCGGCGGCCCAAGGGGAAAACTTCCACTTCTGATTCCTTCTCTATCTTGCCCGCGATGAGCGTTCCGGTGACGACTGTCCCGAAACCTTTCATCACGAAGGCGCGATCAATCGGCAACCGGAAGGGCAAGTCAACCGGCTTGGGTGGGACGTCCAAAGCCAGGCGACGCAACTCAGCGCGGAGCGTTTCCAACCCCTCCCCGGTGCGCGCGCTGACCGCGACAATCGGCGCCTCGTCCAGAAACGACCCGGCGGTGTATTCCTGAATCTCCAGCCTCACCAGGTCCAAGATATCCCTCGGGACCAGATCGGATTTGGTAATAGCGACCAGCCCTTTCCGAACTCCCAGCAGCCGGCAAATGTCGAAGTGTTCACGGGTCTGCGGCTTGACGGACTCATCGGCCGCCACCACCAGCAAAACCAGGTCAATGCCACCCACGCCGGCGAGCATGTTCTTCACGAAGCGCTCGTGGCCGGGGACGTCGATAAACCCCACGCGCAGATCCTCACCCAGGTCAAGGTGGGCAAACCCCAGGTCAATGGTGATGCCGCGTCGCTTCTCCTCTTCCAGGCGATCGGGGTCGATGCCGGTCAGCGCCTTCACCAGCGCCGACTTGCCATGGTCGATGTGACCGGCGGTGCCGACTATGACGTGTTTCATGGAAGGGCGATTATGCGGGAAGCCCGGCGAAACGGCAACCGCCTGCCGGAGGCGCAGAGAAGCGGAGGTCAGCGGCGGAACAACTTATTCCACCTCGGGCTCTTTCGGTGCGGGTTTCGCGGGCGCCTTCTCAACTTCCGAACCGAGCCACACGCTCGCCACCGTCCAATCCCCCAAGCGTTTCTGGAGAACGATGTCGTAATAAGCCATCGCGGAAGGATCCGCAAAGACCACCCGCGCCAGGGCCCGGGTCTTGTCCGGAGAAAGCGTGAGGTTTTGGATTTGCACGCTCACCGCAGGCTTTTCCGGTGCTGTCGGCACCGATGGCTTGGCTGGAACTGTGCGCACAGGGCGCCTCCCCGTAGCCGCACGCGCGGCGGGGGGCCTGGGTGCCGGCGATGCTGGGGTCGGCGCGGTCTCCAGGGCGGGCATGAAGTAAGTCCGCACAGCCTGCTCGATCGAACCGCTGGCCGTCTTGGCCTCGGGGCTGGCCAGGTATCTTGCCCGCGCCTCGATCACCTCCAAAGCGTTCTCCAAGTCGAGGCGAATCACCACGTCCTTGACCTTCGCTTGAGCCTCCCGCAGGGGCGGGAGCAGCTTGGGATCCGAACGAACCGTCAGGGCGAGGATAGCAGCTTCGGTGACCGTGCGGTCGGGCTCCTCGTCCGCACGATTGATGGCAGCGAGCAAGGTCTGCGTCGCCTCCGGCGCCTCGAACTCTCCGAGCGCGCCATAGTAGAAGCGCCGCAAGCTGAGGTCGCGGGTGTCTGATTGGAGTTTCCAGAGGATCTGCATTGCCTGCGCGCCGCCGATGAACGCCAGCGCCTGCGCGGCGAATTCCGCGGTGCGGTCATCCTTCAGCGCTTCCTCCAACTGCGGGACGATGGCCGGGCCGGCCGCTACCGCCGCGCGATAGAGCGCGTCCTGCGCCTCGGGATTGGGAGAACGCTCAATGGCGTCCAGCAATTCCACCGCCCAAGTTCCAGGCAGCGGTTTCTCCTCTTCTTCTGCCGCCGGCCCTGCGGGAGCCGCAGGTGCTGGTTGCTGCGCCAAGCCCGGAGGAGCGAGCACAGGGCAGAAGATGGAAAGCAGAAGACAGTAGGCAGTGAACAGAAAGCAGGAGGCTGAAGGCAATCGGCAGTGAAAATGTGGCTGCCGCAAAAGTCTCCTCGTATAGTTCTGCCCTCTATGATGCACGTCTTCCCTCCTTTGCGCTCTGCCCTCGATTAGATGCCCTCTCGACACCTTGTGGTTGGAGTGCCACAGGACGCGCGAATCAATCAACCTTCGAGGCCCACCAAGAGGCCGCGTCGCCGCGAGGCGGTGGGATTATCAGCGCGGCGCTTGCCGCTGCGATTCAACCTCGCACTCCGCGGCCCGCGCCGAGCATTTCCCTCTCCTGCCCGCGCTTGCTATTTACTGCCTACTGCCTTCTGCTGTCTGCTCTCCTTTCCCGTCAAGCAGCGGGGGCAGCTCACGGAGATCGCCTATCAAGAAGTCCGGCGGCGCACTGGCGAGCGTATGCGCCCCGAAGCCGTAAGTGACCCCGCAGGTCCACACTCCGGCGTTGCGTCCCGTGAGCACATCGGTATCCGAGTCGCCAATCATGAGGGTCTGCCGGGTCGAAACGTTTGTCGCGCTCATCAGCTCCCTGACGCCCACCGGGTCGGGCTTCTTCTGCGCAAAGCTGTCGCCCCCGTAGATAAAGGGAAAATAGCGGACAATCCCAAGGCCGGTAAGGATTCTGCGGCTGAAGTCGTCAGGCTTGTTGGTTAGGACCGCCAAGTTCCGGCCTTGAAGCTCCTCCAGGGCCTCGGCGACGCCGGGGTAGACAACGGTGTTATCCAGCAGGTGACACCCGTAGTACTCGAGGAAAATCGTCAGTCCTTGCTGGACGCGCTCCGCGGTGCCCTGCTCGCCCAGCGCCCGGCGCACCAGGTTGGTCACGCCGTGGCCGATATAGGTCGTGATCACTTCGGTAGGCAGCGGGGCCAGGCCCATCTGCGTGCGCATGGCATTGACGCTCAACGCCAGGTCCAGCTTGCTGTCAACCAGCGTGCCGTCCAAATCAAAGATCAGCAGCCGCATCTGGTTCCACGTCTCTCTCGGCACCGACATACGCGACGTCTCACCTCACTCCGCGCGCGGAGATCCTGCCTCTGGTCCAAGGGCGCGCAGCACAAGCGTCGCTTCTTCCGCGGGAATGGGATTGAAGTAAAAGCCCTCGCTCCCAAAGACCCGGCGCGCGCCTTCGATATCGGGGGTGATTTCAATGTGCCAATGAAAATCCTCCGCAATCGTGCTCCACCATCCCTGCGGCCACCCTCGCGCTTCCAGGTTGGGCCCGGTATGCAGAACGATATGCAGCAACTGCGAGAGATTCTCGATGCGTTCGAGGCAATTCTTGAAGAAGGAGGCCAGCGATTGCACACGTCCCGCGTCCGGCAGGTCTTTTTCAAACGACGCGGAGTGGCTCAGGGGCAGAATCCACATCTCGTAGGGCGCCCGCGAGGAAAACGGACAGAGCGCGATAAAATCCGGGTTCTGATCCACCACGCGCTTGTCCTGCCGAATTTCCTGCTCGATGGTGTCGCAATAAAGGCAGCGCTCCTTCTTCTGAAAATGGTCCTGGCTCCAGCGAAACTCATTCTGCATGACTTGCGGCAGGACGGGGCTGGCCAGCATCTGCGAATGGGCATGCCCCTGCAAGGCGGCCGTCACCGCGCGCTGGTCCTTGAAAAGGCTGACGTAGCGGAAACGGCGGTCGCCCTTCAAGTCCAGGATGCGGTCCCGGTAGACCTCGACGACTTTCGCCAACTGCCCCACCGCCAACTGCCCCATGGTGAGGCCATGCTGGGGTGTCTCAACGACGATTTCATGTGCCCCCAGGGTGTTCATGCGGTCATACATCCCCTCGGCGCGCGGGTCCAGTCGGGTCTCGATTCGAAAAATCGGGGCGCGGTCGTGAAACACCCGCGTGGTCCAGGCGCCGCTGGCATCGCGAGTTTCGCAGATCGCCTTGGGAGTCAGCCGTTCGTTGCCGGGGCAAAAGGGACAGAGAACGTCCGCCTCTTGCACGTCGGGCATGACCGGACGCTTGCCCGTCACAATCCAAAGGCGGGTTACAGGATTCAACCGAAGTTCAGCCATGGGCAGTACCTTTCCTGAGGATTCGAAATCAAAGGGCGAGAGCGACAGCTTTGCCCGCCAAGGGCTATTCTATCCTGAAACAATCCGCCTCGTCATGAGCAGTCCCGCTTGCCGCTCGCGGAACCGACCGTCGGAGGAAGGTGAGATGTGCCCGCCCTCCGTTGTCATCCGGCGCGCGCGCCCGCCTGCTCTGACCAACTATCCCCTCTGGAACTCGACGCCTAACTGCCTGTGTGATAAGTTTGACCGTCGGCGCCAAATCCAACTTCCACCAAAACTATGGCCGAAATAGTTCCCTTTCGAGCGCTTCGTTATAACCCGGCAAAAGTCGGGGACTTGGAACGCGTGGTGACTCAGCCCTATGACAAGATCACCGCGGAAATGCAGGAGCGTTACTACGGGCTGAATCCCTACAACCTCGTGCGCATCATCCGCGGACGCCAGACCGTCCAGGATACTCCTCAGGACAACGTTTACACGCGCGCGGCTCGCGCCTTTCGCGACTGGATCGAAGAGGGCGTGCTGACGCCCGACCCGGCGCCCGCGCTCTATCCCTACCACCAGGAATACACCGTCCCAGGGCCATCTCCCGTGAAGAGACAGCGCCGAGGATTCATCGCCTTGTGCCGGCTGCAAGACTATTCGGCAGGCGTTGTCCACCGCCACGAGGAAACGCTCTCCGCTCCGAAGGCCGATCGCCTGGAGCTGCTCAAAGTGACGCGTGCGCACTTCGGCCAGATCTTCCTGTTGTACAGCGACCCGGCGGGAGCCATCGAGCGGGCACTCGAGCCAGCGACGCAGGGCGAACCCCTCGAGGCCGTGAGAGATGAATACGGCAGCATCCATTCGGTGTGGCGCCTGGCGGCCGCCGCTGCAATTGGGCCGCTCGTGGAAGCGATGCAGGACAAGAAACTGGTGATTGCCGACGGCCACCATCGCTACGAAACAGCCCTTGCTTACCGCAACTACTGCCGCGCCCAAGGGAGCAACGACGCGCGGGCCGAGTACGTCATGGCAACGTTCATCCGCAAGGAGAGTGAGGGACTGACCATCCTGCCCACGCATCGCGTGGTCCACAGCCTTGGCGGCTTCGATTGGACCGGGTTCGCCCATGCAGCCCAAAGGTGGTTCGAATGGGAGCAGGTGAAGGTCCAAGGCCCCGTGGCCGACTGGGCAGGCTCTTTTCTCACACGGTTAGCTGCGGCTGGCCGCCAGTCTCCGACCTTGGGAGTCTATGCCGGCCCCGGCAACCTGGGGCTGCTGCGCCTGCGGAAAGACCTTGACCTCGCAAGCCGGCTGCCGGATGTTTCCCCCAGCCTGCGTCGCCTGGACGTGGTCATCCTGCACCGGCTGCTGCTGGCGGAGATACTCGGCATCGACCGCGAAGCCGTGCGCGAAGAGAGGAATCTGCGCTACGTCCGCCAATTTGACGCGGCCATCGGGCAGGTGGAGAACGGCCACGCCCAACTTTCCTTCCTGATGAATCCCACACCCGTCGATGTGGTCTGGCAGAACGCGCTTGCGGGTCAACCCCTCCCGCAGAAGTCCACGGACTTCTATCCCAAGCTGCTTTCGGGACTCACGATTTGTTGGCTGGATGGTCCAGACGCGCCGGAGGGGCGCTCTATGAGCGCCGACGCTGTCGACGACCAAGGGCGGCGGTCATAGACCGCCGCTACAGGCGCGCGGAAGTCTCAGGCGGCGGGGGTAAAGGACTTTGCGGCCTCTTCCACGCTGCCGTAAACCTCGAAGACCGTCACGAGCTTGGTGATGTTCAATTGCTCGTGGAATTTCTTGGTGAGATTTGCCAGCTTCATGGTGGCGCCCAGATTGCGCGCCGTCGTGTAGCCGGCCACCAGCGTCCCCAGGCCGGCGCTGTCGATATAGCTCACCTCGGCCAGATCCAGCACCAGGCGCGTCTTGCCCTTGGCCAGGATGTCCTTGATCAGGCTGCGCAACTGGTTGCTTTCCTCTCCGAGGGTTACGCGTCCAAGCAATACCAGGACAGTGATGCCTGCCAGGTCTTTCTCCGTGATTTTCAGTGCCATAAGCGACCTCCAGAGAATCACATATTCTACCCGGCCTCGGGGTGAAAGTAAATCCGCTGCTGGCGCGCGGCGGGAGATGATCCGGCGCGAAAGGACACCTACGGGAAGTCCGAACAGGACAGGAAGGACCCGCAGCGCGGACACAGCATCTTGCCGTGGCGCGACTCCAGCCGTTCAGAGCAAACCGGGTAGAACTGGGCGGGCCAGTCTTCCGGCCCCGCCGTATCATGGCATTCCCAGACCCGGCCGCGCATCGCGATCCCCCCTCACCGCAGCAGCGATTGGATGAGTCCCACATCCCAAGTGAGATAGACGCCGAAGCCCAGGCTGAACAGTCCCGCGCCCAGGCGAATCAGCCGCCCCATCAGCGCCAAACGCCGCGCGGCCAGCGCCAGGGGCACCGTCATGAGCAGGCTCATTACGGTCATGCCGCCGATCGAGCCCACGCCGAAAATCAGGATGTAGCCGGCGGCCAGGAGTAACGACGGGAGCGCGCCCACCACAAGCATCATCAACGCCGCGGTTCCCGCCAGGCCATGCACCACACCCACCACAAACGGCCTTCCGCGCAGGCGCAGGGTGCGGTGCTGGTGCTGGTGGTCGTGCCCTGTTTCGCTCGCGTGCATATGGAGGTGAGCATGCGTGGCGCCGTCATGCACGTGCGAATGAGCGTGCAGTGCCCGACCTTTGACCAGCTTGAACAGGACGTTTCCGCCCAGCAAAATCAGCATGCAGCCCACCACGAATTCCAAGAACTGCGAGAAGCGCGGCGTCAGCGCCAGCCGGAAAGCCGCCACGCCCAATCCAAAGACCAGGAGGGCCGCCGTGTGGCCCATCCCCCATGAGACCCCGATGAGCGAGGAGCGCAGCAGATTCCGCTCCTCGGTGACGAACGTGGAGACGGCGGCGAGATGGTCGGCGTCCAAGGCGTGCCGCAAACCCAGCACAAAGCCCAGCACTAGCGTTGTCCAAACGGGGAAATCAGCCATGGCGAAGGTGGCGCAAGGCCTCAGGAATAGTGCTCCCGCATAAACGCAGCGATGCCCGTATAGGCACGCTCCAGCGTCGCTTCGTCCGGCAGAAAGACGATGCGGATGTGCTGGGCCCCCGGGGCCTGGCAAAAACCGCTGCCATGCACCACGAGGATCTGCTTTTCGATGAGCAGTTGCTTCACAAAGTCTTCGTCGCTTCCCGGAATATCGAGTTGCGGGAAAGCATAGAAGCCGCCGCGCGGGGCCACGCAGCTCAGGCGCGGAATCGCGTGGCACCACTTCATGGTCAGGTCGCGGCGCCGGCGCAATTTGGCCAGCACCTCCTGCAGATGGTCTTGCGGCCCTTCGAGTGCCGGACGCACGGCGTACTGCTCGGGATGATTGGCGGAGAGGCGCGCGCGCAGCAGTTTCTGCATCCCCTCGACGTAGGCCTTCAGCTCCACTCCCCTGCCGCTCACCACCGCCCAGCCCAACCGCCAGCCGGGCACCATGTAGGCTTTGGAGAGCCCATTCATGGTCACGACGGGGACGTCGGGCGCCAGCGCGGCGATCGAAACCGGCGGCTCGCCGTCGAGCGCCAGCTTGCTATAAATCTCATCGGCAAAGATCACCAGGCTGTGCTGCCGGGCGAGTTCCGCAATCGCTTCCAAGGTCCGCCGGGAATAGACCGCCCCCGTCGGATTGTTGGGATTGCCCACAATGATGGCGCGGGTGCCGGTGAAGATTCGCGACGCCAGGTGTTCGAGGTCGGGCTCCCACCCGGATTCCTCGCTGAGCCGATAGCTGTTCGGCTGCGCTCCCAATTGCGCCAGCACCAGAGAATAGAGCGGGTACTCCGGACAGGGCGTCACCACGTTTTCGCCCGGGTTCAAAAGCGCCGCGAATCCTACCTCCACCGCCTCGCTCACGCCCTGCGTGATGAAGACACCCTGGATGTCGCGGATGCCATTGCGCTCGGCCTCAGCGCGCACCGCTTCCAGGGCTTCGTCAATGCCCAGCGAAGGCGCGTAGCCGTTCTTGCCATCGCGCATGGCCTTGGTGACCGCCTCGATCAGATGCGGCGGAGTCTGAAAGTCGAACAGGAGCGGATCCCCAATGTTGAGCGGCAGGGTCGGCTTACCATCGCGCGCCAGTTCCTCGGCCAGCACGGCGATGTCGCGGATGGCATAGCGGACGTGCTCCAGCCGCGCGGCGGCAAGGACTTCCCGTACTCGGTTGATGCGACCAGCAGTGCCCATTTAGGATTTGTAGCAGAAACCTCCGCAGGCCGTCAATCACCGCGGTGGCGTGAATCCCCAAGGAGCCATGCATCCCGTTGACTATAAGGGCATCCGATGGCCGCGCCAATGCCTAGCGGATTGTTCCCGCCGGTGACCACAACGACTTTGTCTTTCAGTCCAAGGTGAATCATGGTTTTTCCCCTTCGCTGGGTCTCGCGTGGCGACGCGGTGGGTATGGGACAGGACCTCTCCTGCACCGCTCGCTCCCTGCCGGAGCAGCAAGGACGCACGCCCGGCCCAGCCGCTATGGCCCCACGATCGGATTTGTGAGGGTTCCAATCCTCTCCACCGTAATGCTCACCGTATCGCCCGGCTGGAGGAAAACCGGCGGCGTGCGGTGCGCCCCCACACCCTCGGGTGTGCCGGTAGAAATCAAGTCGCCCGGCTCCAAGGTGAGCGATTGCGAGAGGTGGCTGACCAAATAGGGCACCTTGAAGATCATGTAGCTGGTGTTTGAGTCCTGCATGGTCTGGCCGTTGAGCGTGAGCGAGACGCGCAAGTTGTGCGGATCGGGGATTTCATCGCGGGTGACGATCCACGGTCCCGTGGGCGCGAAGGTGTCGCAGCTCTTACCGCGAAACCACTGCTTGTCCTGGGCCTGCATGTCGCGCGCGCTGACGTCGTTCAGAATCGTGTAACCGGCAATGTGCTCGTAAGCCTTCTCTTCCGGAATCCGCTTCCCGCCTTGGCCGATGACCACGGCGAACTCGGCCTCGTAATCCACCTGACTCGAGTTCGGCGGCAGGACAATCGCCTCGCCTGGACCGCAGATGGTGTTGTTCGATTTCAGAAAGAAAATCGGCTGCGCGGGAAGCTCCGCGCCACGCTCGCGGGCGTGCTCCGCGTAGTTGCGGCCGACGCAGATGATCTTGCCGGGGCGTGGAATCGGCGCGCGCAGGCGGGCCTGCTCGACCGGAATGAAGAGGCCGGTGAGCTGGCGATCGCCGTGCAAGTAATCAACCACCCCGCTTAGCATCTCATCGAGTGCCCTAAACCACCCCTCATCCTGCGGGAGGAGTTGCGTCATGTCTTGCGGCAGATGACCTGCCTGCAGCACGGTGTGACGGGCTTCGCTTTGTGGGGATCCTCTTGTGAACTTCACGGCACCATCCAGGATCAGGTTGAAGGCCACTGCCAGGTTCACCACTTGGTCGCCCTTCACCACGCCCACGCACGGTTCGCCTTCAAGCTCAAGGTTAGCGAGCTTCATAACCCCATCCTATGGGGGATCCACACCCCCTCACCGCCGTGAGACGGCCCGCCGGGCCGTCTCTACTGCTGCCCCAGCACGCGCACCGTCTCGCGCGCGACGATGATTTCTTCATTCGTGTAGACGACCAGAACCGCCACCTTGGAATCTCGACTGGAAATAATGCGGTCGTTGCTCCCCGGCGCGCGGTTCTTCTCGTTATCGAGGTGCAAGCCAAGAAACTCCAGGCCCCGGCACACTTCCTGCCGCACCTGCCACGAGTTCTCGCCAATGCCGCCGGCGAAGGCCACGGCATCGAGCCCGCCCATAGCCGCGGCGAAGGCACCGATGTACTTCTTGACCTCGTAAACCAGGACCTCGATGGCCAGGGCCGCCCGGGTATTGCCCTGCGCGGCTGCTTCTTCAATATCGCGCAGGTCGCTGCTCACGCCGGAAATTCCCAGCAGCCCGCTCTTCTTCGAGAGAAGCTCCCTCATCTGCGCTGTGGTCAGTTTTTCTTTGTCCATGACGTGGAGAACGGCGAAGGGGTCCAACTCGCCGCAGCGCGCCGCATGCTCCATGCCGGATTGGGCGGAGAAGCCGAAGCTCGAATCGAGGGACTTTCCATCGCGGATGGCGCAAATCGATGAGCTGCCGCCCAAATGGCATGAGACCAGCCGCAAACCGGCGGCGGAGCGGCCCAAGACTTCGGGCACACGCTGGGAGATGTAGCGATGTGAGGAGCCGTGGAAGCCGTAACGGCGCACGCCATACTTCTCCAGCCACTCGAAGGGCACGCCATAGACCGAAGCCCGCTCCGGAATGGTGACATGAAACCCCGGCTCGAAGACCGCCACGATTGGCACGCCCGGCAGGACTTCGCGGAAGACCTGCATCGCCTGGATGTACACCGGGTTGTGCACCGGCGCCACGGGCACAAACTCGTTCATCGCCTCGAGCAACTCATCCGTCACCAGGAAACTGCCGCGATAGCGCGGCCCGCCGTGGACCGCCTTGAAACCTACCGCGTCGATCGCCGTCGGCTGCGCCCCGCCATGCAACCGGTCGAGGAGCGTTTGAATGGCGGCGCGATGGTCCGGAACAGCCGCCGTGGCCTGAGTCGATTTACCTGCCGCATCCCACGTGGTCACGATAGCGAGCGCGCTGCCAATACGCTCGATCTTGCCACGCGCCAGGACACGTTCGCCGTCCATGTCGATAAGCTGGTATTTCAGAGAGGTCGAGCCGAGATTGGGAACCAGAACCTTCACGGTGAATCTCCTCAACCCGGGACTGAATGCTGGGGGCTAGGGGCTGGGGAATTGATAATTGCCGATTGAAGATTGACGATTGCCGATTACCGAGTCTCGGTGCCCTGCTCCCCTTGGTCCGTTGCAACTGTCAACTGCTGACTGCCGACTCCTTCGGCCTACGACTCCCGCTGATGGTGCATCACCAGCAGCGCCAAGGAAATTGAACGAATCTTCGTCGCGGGGGTTTCGGCGCGTGAAAGGAGCACCAGGGGCACGCGGGCACCCACCACAATCCCGCCGGATTCTCCGCGGGCGAAATAGAGAATAGCGCGATAGAGGATGTTCGCTGCCTCGATATCGGGGGCGATGAAGATGTCGGTGGCCTCGACCAGCGGACTCTGGATGTTCTTGCGGTCGGCGGCAAAACGGCTGAGCGGCACGTCCAGGGCCAACGGGCCCTCGAGATAAGCGCCCGTGATCTGGCCGTGGCGGTTCATCTGCACCAGGGCGGCAGCATCGACGGTGGCGGGCATGTCCGGATTGACGAATTCCAGGGCGGCGAGCAACGCCACCTTCGGTTCGGCCATGCCTAAAGCGTGCGCCACCATAATGGCGTTGCGGCAAATGTCCGCCTTCTGCGGCAGCGTCGGGGCGATGTTAATCGCTCCGTCTGTCATAACCATCAGCCGGGGAATCTGCGGCACCTGGAAGACGATCACCTGACTCAGCAGATTCCCCGTGCGCAGGCCGCGTTCCTTATCGAGGATGCCGCGAATCAGGTTAGCCGTTGTAACCTTCCCTTTCATCAGCACGTTCGCTTTGCCCTCGCGGACCAGATCGATGGCCTGGCGAATCGAAGCTTCTTCGCTCGTCGTCTGCACCAGCGATTCGGGACGCAGCCGGTAACCCACTTTGCTTGCTGTGGCTTCGATTTTGCCTGGGTCGCCCACCAAAAAGGACTCAGCCAACCCCATCGGTTCGGCCTGCGCCAGACACTCCAGCACGTCGGGGTCGTGCGCTTCGACCACCACGATCCGCGCCGGCCCCAGCCTGCGTCCGCGCTCGACCAATTCTTCCAGACTGCGAATCACCCTCACTATCCTCCCCGTAATGGCGAGCTCCAGGCCGGCAGGCAAGACGGCCCACCGGGCCGTCTCTACTTCAGCACCTGACCCACAATGGCTTTGAAATCTTCTTCCGTGAGCAGGTCCTTCTTCTCAAACGATTTCCCCTTGACCCGGCGCAGCATTTCCATCATCTGCTCTTCGCTGGCCTGCACGTTCAACTTCTCGCACCACTCCTGAATCGAAGGCAGGCCGCTGTTCTTGCCCAGCACGATGGTGACCGGCGTCTGGCCTATCAGGTCCGCCGCAAAGGGCACGAATTCGAGCGGGTGCTTCTCGCGCGCCTTACGCACGAAACCCGCCACGATCCCTGACTCCACCTGGTAAAGCATGTCGCCCACGATGGGACGGTTGCCCGGAATCGTGACTTTGGCCCGCTCCAGCACGAAGCGTGAGACTTCGCACATCATCTCGGTGCGGATTCCCAGGTCCACCCCGTACTGGCAAAGCAGCGAGAGGACCACGTCTTCCATCGGAACGTTGCCCGCGCGCTCACCCAGGCCGGTGATGGTCGTGTGCGCCACCGACGCCCCCGCCGCCAGCGCGTAAATCGTGTTGGCCACCCCCAGACTGAAATCCTGGTGGCAGTGAATCTCCACGGGTTTCTTCAACCGCTTGATGGCTTTCTTGACCACATGATAGATCGCCTCGGGTGTGGTGCCGCCGAAGCTGTCGGCCAGCGTAAAGGCGTCCATGTGGCCTTCGGTGGCGACGCGCTCGACGATGTCCAGGAGCCGTTCCACCTCCGTCCGCGTCGAGTCAATGGTGAAGAAGACGGTGTAAAGGCCTGCTTCTTTGGCGGCGAGCGTCGCCTCGATGGAGGATTTCCTGGCCCGGTCAAGAGTCCACCCATAGGCGTTGTGGATAATGTGGTCGCTGGACGGAATCTCGACGATGACCCCGCTGCAGCCGCATTCCTTGGCCGTCTTGATGTCCTGAACCAGGCAGCGGGCGAAGGTGAAGATTTCCGCCTTCAGACCCAGGCTCGCAATTTCGGTGATCGCAGCCTTGTCCTGGGGCGAGACTGCCGCCATCCCCGCTTCAATGCGGTGGATGCCCATGGCGTCCAAGCGCTTGGCTATCTCCACTTTCTCTTCCCGCCGAAACACCACCGCCGTCTGCTGCTCGCCGTCGCGCAAAGTCACGTCGTGGATCTTGATCTTGGGCTGGAATCGGAAGCCCTTGCGCACCTCCGGCAGATAGCACCACGGGCTGACGAACCATTTATCCGTTTTCCAGGGGTGTTTCATTCTGACCTCCGTAATCCTTCGCCCAAGCCTCACCGGACCGCCTGGGAGAGGCTTGTCCGGCACCCGCCGCTACTCTGATTTCGAGATAAGTGCGGACGAAGACGCGCTAGTTTACAGCACCTCGCGTGCGTCTGCCAGTCGGAGCGCCGCTTGATGGGCTGCAATGGCTCGGCTCCGCCTGCAAGACGTGGAGTGGCTACTGTCCGGTCAGCTTGAACGCGTAACGGCCCGAGCCGACTTCGATGCTGATGCTCCCGTCCGTTCCCTGACTGGCGCCGGTAATCCCGGCCGTCCCCGGCACGTACTTGCCCTTTTCCCAGACCGTTCGGTCGCCCTCGTAAACCACTACATCACTCATCTGTTCTTCCTTGGGAATCACAATCTTGGCGTCGCTGTTTACAGGAATCATGACCTCCAAGGTGATCATGCCGGGGGAATGGGTCCAGGAAGAGGAAACGGTGCCGCGCACGGTTTCAACGGTCGCGCTCACCCAGGTCAGGTCTCGCACAATTTGCGGCGCAATGCGAATGCGCCGGTACCCCACCCCCTCCGGCTCGACGTTGACGCCCGCTAGCGCCTGGTAGAACCACGCGCCGACGCTACCCATCATGGGATGATTGTGGGAGTTCATCGAAGGGCCGGTCCTTTTGTGCCAGAGCTCCCACAACGTTGTTGCCCCGTTGGCGATCATATATCCCCAACTGGGGAAGGTTGTTTGTGTCGCCAGGTCATAAGCCAGGTCGGAGAGGCCGGACCGGGTGAGCAGCGGAAACAGGTACTTCACGCCGATGAAGCCCGTGGTGACGTGTGAGTCGTGCTGGTAAACAATATCGTTGAAAAGCTTTCCCCCCACTGCTTCCTTGGCCTCCGGGGGAGCCAGACCGAGGAAGAGGGGCAAGGTGTTGGCGGTCTGTGTCCCGGTCGCGTAGACGCCGCGTTTGGCGTCGTAGAATTCGCGGTTGAAGGCGTCCTTGATCTGGGCCGCCAGTTGCGCATAGGTCTGCGCGTCGGCCGATTTGCCCAAAATCCCCGCCATCTTCGCAAGAAGCTGAACGTCGTAGTAGTAATACGCATCCGAAACAAGTTCGCCAGGCGTGGGCTCTATGGCCACCCAATCACCGTAGTAGCTGTAGCGCAGGACATTATCGGGGGCTTTGGTGCGAAGGAATTCGACATACTTCTTCAAGCCCTCGTAGTGTTCTTCCAAAATCCGCCGGTCTCCGTACTGCTCGTACATGTACCAGCAAAGCAGAGGATAGGCGGTACCCCAGGCCGGATCAGCCGGACGGCTACCGTAGCGGTGCGGCACGGTATCGGTCAGGCTGCCATCGGCCCCTTGCACGTCCCGGATGTCGCGGACGAAGTTGGTGTAGAACGCCGCCATATCGAAATTCAACATGGCTTCTTCTGCCGTCACGTGCGCGTCGCCCAGCCAACCCAAACGCTCATCGCGCTGGTCGCAATCCGTCGGGATGCTGTGGAGATTGGTGGCCTGGCCCCAGCGGATGAGCCGCTGGATTTGGTTGAGAAGCGGCTTCGAGGCGGCGAAGCTGCCGACCGACTCCACATCGCTGCGCACGACGCGCCCCCGTAGCGAGTCAAGGCTTGGCGTACCCGGGAAGCCTGTCACTTCTACATAACGGAACCCGTGATAGGTGAAGCGGGGCTCGTAAACCTCCAGGCCGCCCTCGCCTCGCAATATGTAAGTGTCTCTGGCCTTGGCGCCCCGGATGTTTTCGCGATTGATCATTCCGTCGTCGTAGAGCAACTCGCTGAAGCGCAGCTTGACGGCAGCCCCGCGCGGTCCCTTCACCCGCAACTGCGCCCAGCCGGAGAAGTTCTGGCCCAGGTCATAGACGTAAACGCCGGGCTGCGGATTGGTCAGCCCCACCGGCGTGATCGTGTCCACGACGCGAATGGGCGGCATCATCTGGGCCGAGAGCACGCCCCCGGGGCTCTTGACTAACTGCGCGGCGGCCCAGTTCGAATCGTTGAACCCTGGCCTGTCCCATCCCGGTGTTTCGCGGGAGGCGTCGTAGATTTCTCCATCCCACACGCTATCGCTCGTGATGGGGCCGTCTTTCCCTCTCCACGCTGGGCTGCTGGTTACGCTGAGACGCTTTCCGTTCACCAGCTCGATGTTCATCTGGAGCAGCAGCGCCCGCGATTTGTACCAACCTTCTCCCAGCATGACCCCCACGGCATTCGCGCCGCGTTGAAGGAGAGGAGTCACGTCGTAAGTGGTGTACAAAACTCGCTTCTCGTAAGTGGTCCAACCCGGATCGAGCACGTTGCTGCCCACCTTCGCCCCGTTAATCCGCAGCTCGTAATAGCCCAGGCCGCAAATGTAAACCCGTGCCCGGGCCACCGCCTCGGCAAGCTGGAACTCGGTGCGGAGCTGGTTCGCGCCGCTGATCCACTGCCCCTTCCACTCGTCGGCAGAGAGCAATGCCATCTCGAATTGCACCACACGGCTGTATGGGCTGGCCTTTCCATCCTTGTCCCAGCTACGGACCTTCCAATAGTACGCGGCGCCGCTTGCGAGCGGCTTGCCGCTGTAAACCACCTGCGTGGAGTCCTCAGACACGACTTTTCCACTATCCCACTGGTCGCCCTTGTCCTGGTCGAGAAGCCCGGGCTGCGTAGCGACGAGGATCTGGTAAGCGGTCTGTCTCTGGCCGCGGGCGGTGTGGTCTAGCCCCCAGGCAAAGCGCGGTTGGCGCACGTCGATGCCCAAGGGATCCGACAGGTATTCGCAACGCAGGTTCTGCGGCGGCAACGGGCCGTCCGCACCCAAGGCGGAACCCAATGCCCATCCCAGGAAGGTCAATAGAATTGCACTGAAGGAGAGCCCTCGGCGGATACCGTTGACTTGGTCCATGGCACACCTCGCATCTGTCATGAGCGACAAGCCCGAGCATCCTCCTGCGCGAGGCCTCGCCACTTGTCACTCGTCACTTGTCACTGCTTACCCATCTCTTTCCACCGCTTGCGGAACGTCTTGGGCGCGAGGGCCGGCAAATCACGCCCCTCGGTCCAGCCGGAAAGCGGGTAAAGCGCCAGGCGGCGAATCCATCCCTCGCGCGCGATGAGCCGTTGGCCGAGGCGCGCCAGGCGGCTGCCCAGGGAATACGCCCACGGTCGCTTCATGGCCCATGCCCAGAGGCGCATCAGCGTGCGCTCAGAAACGAGCGCACCCTTCTCTCTGGGCGCCCTGACTTGCTCCTGCGCCTGGCTGCGCAGTTGTAGCAAGAGATCGGGAATATTGATCTTGACCGGACACACGTCCCGGCAAACAGCACACAGCGAGGAAGCAAAGGGCAACTCGCGGGCAGATTCGAGGCCGAGCAATTGCGGGGTAATCAGGGCGCCAATCGGCCCGCTGTACACCCAGCCGTAAGCATGCCCGCCGATCTTCCGATAAACGGGGCAGGCGTTCAGGCAGCCCCCACAGCGGATGCAGTAGAGCACCTCGCGCATTTTCGAGTCCGCGAGCGTGGCCACCCGGCCATTGTCCACGAGCACCACGTGCAGCTCTTCGGGGCCGTCTTCACCCGGGCGGCGCGGTCCGGTCAGCAGCGAGGTGTAGACGGTCAGCTTCTGGCCCGTCCCGGAGCGGCCCAGCAGGCGCAGAAAGACCGCAAGGTCGGCCAGCCGGGGGATCAGCTTCTCGATGCCCACGAGCGTCACATGAACACGGGGGGCAGTGGTGGAGAAGCGGATGTTCCCTTCATTCTCCACCAGCACGATTGTCCCGGTTTCCGCGACCGCGAAATTCGCGCCGCTCAAGCCCAGGCCCGCGCGCGCAAATTTCTCCCGCAGCGCCCGCCGCGCGATGGCGGTCAATTCCTCGGGCACGTCGGTGGGCTCGGAATGGATGTGGGTGACGAACAGCCTGGAGACATCGTGCCGCGTCATGTGCATGGCGGGCGCCACGATGTGCGCGGGGCCCTCGCCGGAGAGCTGAACGATGAATTCGCCCAGATCGGTCTCAAAGGGGCGAACGCCCGCGGCTTCCAGCGCCCGGTTCAGCCCGATCTCCTCGCTGACCATGGTTTTCGCTTTGACGATTTCTCGGGCGCCCGCGCCCTCGGCGATTTCCCGCACGATGGTGCAGGCCTCGGCAGCGGTTGCCGCCCAGTGAATATGCCCACCGCGCCTTTCGGCGTTCTCCGCAAACTGCGCGAGGTAGTAATCCAGGTGCTCCATCACGTCGCGCTTGAGAGCGTAGGCCCGCTCGCGCAGCCGTTCGAATCCCGGTAGCTCGCTGATCGCTTGCAGACGATGGGTATACAGGCGCAGGGTGGAGGAGCGATAGGCTTCCTGGAGGTGCGCGTCGGCCAGCACTTGGCGCGCACGCTCATGGATCTCGCCGCTCTGGATTCTCGTTTTGCCCATCTCCAATGAAGGGTCGGCCGGAAGGCCACCCTTATTCTCGCTTTGCCAACAGTTCTGCCAAGTGCATCGTCCGCAGAGGTAATCCTTGGCGATGGATCACTCCCGCCAGATGCATCAGGCAGCCGGCGTCATTCGCCACCACGTACTCGGCGCCGGACGCGGCCACCGCCCGCAGCTTCTCCTCCCCCAGGGCCACCGAGACTTCGGGGAACTTGACGGAAAAAGTGCCGCCGAACCCGCAGCACAACTGGTGGTCGCCGAGTTCAAGTAGCTCAACGCCCCGCACCGCGCGGATCAACCGCCGCGGCTCCGTCTCGACACGCAGCTCGCGGAGAAGGTGGCAGGAATCGTGATAGGCCACCCGGTGCGGGAAGCTGGCGCCGACATCCTCAACCTCCAGAACCTTCACCAGGAACTCGGAGAACTCAAGAAACCGGCTGCGCAATCGCTCGACCTTTCGCAGGCGTTCCGGATCGTTGGCAAAAAGCTCCGGATAGAATACCCGCACCATCGCGGTACACGAGCCCGAGGGCGCCACCACGTAGTCTGCGTCGTCAAACAGGTCCAGGAGGCGCGCCGCCACCTCGCGGGCCTCCCGACGGTATCCGGTGTTGAAGGCGGGCTGCCCGCAACAGGTCTGCGCGGGGTTGAAGGTCACTTCCACTCCCAGCCGCCGCAACACCTGAACGAGGCATTCCCCCATCTGGGGAAAGAACTGGTCCACCAAGCAGGTGATGAAGAGCGCCACGCGCGGCTTCGTCGCTCTCGCCGCCGGGTTCACGCGACTTTGCCCTCCGGAAAACGTTCGAGGACTTCGGGGTCATAGAGAGGAATGACAATGTCGGCTGCTTCGCGGATGCGCTGGTAAGCAGCCATGCATTCCGGCAGGCTTTCCATGATGCCCAGCGGGTGGTTCTCCTCGATGTTCCCGTACTTGAAGCAGCAATCGGTCACCGCCACGCGCCCCGCGGCGGTCTCGATCAGGAAGGCCATCGAGGAACGATGGTGGGTACCCACCCAGAACGCCTCCAGGCCAGGCAGGAGCGTTTCTTCCTCCTCGAGCAAGCGGAGCTTCTCGGGAGCTTCCAGTGTCAGGTATGCCAGCACCTGGTCGGGGATACGCAGCTTGCGCGGCACATGCATCTCGTAGAGGGGAGCGTGGAAGTCCTCGATCCAACCACGGCGCGAAATGCAGACCTTCGCATTCCGGAACAAGGGGATGTTGCCCACGGCGTAAGCCTGCAAAGGGGTGATGAGAACCAGATCCACATCACCGGGCGTGACGCCGTGCCGGCCGAGCGCCATCTCCGGACACTCACTCTCACGGCGCACCAGCGCCCCGCGTTCGCCGAAGGCCGCCGTCCAGCGGGCATTGAGCGTCGTGAGGTCGGAGGGCGGGCCAGTATTGATGACTGCCACCTTCCCTTCCCCCCGCACCAGGACCATGTAGAAGTAGAGCTCTTCCCACGCTTCCCAACGGTCCATCCAGTAGACTTCCGGGCCACGCACCTGACACCGGCCCATCTTAAGGACATCAACGTGGTAAGGCATGGGCTGCGCCTCGAAGAGCACACGCTACTGAAATTCCGGAGGGAGGTCAAGTCATCTTCGGATGGCAGGAGTGGTTCATTAGACCATTGATGATTACTGCCGGCGCACCGCCCCCAGGAAGATGGCGCAACGGGGAAGGCGCAGCGAATATCGGTCGCAACTGCAGGTGCGCGTCCGTGATAGAATTCCCACGAGATTGTCCGCGATGAGTCTGCGCGAGCGCATTCGAACACTCTTCCGCCTCTTCCTGCTCTTCACGGTGCTGGTAGCCGTTGCCCTGATCAGCGCCATCACCACCATCCGCCTGAGCATCCGAGGCCACCAGGAGATTATGCCGAACCTGGTCGGCGCACCGCTGGAAGCGGCACAGCGCATCACGAGCGGCCTCGGCCTGGAGATAAAGGTGGAGGACAAGCTCTTCAGTGCCCAATATGCGGCCAACCAGATCGTGTCTCAGCAGCCGCCGGCAGGCACGCGCGTCAAAGTGGGTCAGCACGTTCACGTGCTGGTCAGTCTGGGGTCGCCGCGGGTGGCCGTACCGAATCTGGTGGGCACCAGCCTTCGGGCAGCACAAATCACCACGATTCAGCGGGGGTTGACGGTGGGTAATGTGGCTGCTCTGCCCTGGGCCGGGGCTGAACCAGACCAGGTCGTGGCCCAAGATCCACCCGCCTTGACGGCGAACGTGCACAGTCCCGTGGTGAATCTGCTGGTGTCGCGCGGCGAATCCCCTCCCGCCTACTTGTGCCCTAATTTTGTGGGTCAGCCGCTGGCGGCCGTCCGCCGTACGGCCGAAAAAGCAGGGCTTAAAATCGGCTCCGTGACTCCCGTTCCCACCGACGCCGCCCCGCAAGGAACCATCCTCGATCAGTCCCCGGCACCGGGGAGCAAGATCAGCTCCGACACGGCCATTGGTTTTCAGGTGGCGCAGTAGCTTTCCTGCCTAGTAGGACGCGGGAGCCTCAAGCCACCGCCGGGGATATGAGTTTTACTGTCTGCCGCACGCCGCCAACGTCTGGCTGACCAGAACCGAACCCGCAGGTCAGGCCCACCAGTCAGCAAACTACCTTCGGCCCCTCGTGACGAATCCTACCGACATATTGTCGTCCGTGGGTAAGATGAATCCGTCCCACCGGTTGCCGCCTATGTTGAAAAATTCCAAGGACTCGGCATGAAAACTGCAACATAGTGTCTGATGTTCCGGGTGGGCGGCAAATTTGTCTTCGCTTTCTGGCACTCCATACCCAATATGCGTGGAATGCCTCAGATTCGAGCCTTGATATCCCTCGCCATTCTCGAGGGCAAAGATTGCCTTGGGAAGACGCTCCTTGCCGTAGTGGGCGGCAGGGGAAAAGGGCGACAGAGGCGAGGAGTTTCCCCTCTTGGCCTGTTCCTCCCCGTCGCGCTTCTGGGGGCGGCGACGGTGCTTCGCGCGGCCGATGATTGCCTCTCCTGTCACGCCCCATCCAGCGGCCTGACGAACTCGCGGGGCAAGACCATCACGGTGAACCCGGAGGCTCTCCAGAAGAGCGTTCACAAGGACCTCCAATGCGTGGACTGCCACGCTGGTGCGGCGAAGTTCCCCCACACGGCGAAGACGGCTTCGGCCTCCTGTCTTGCGTGCCACGCCGAGGTTTCCCGTGACCTTTCCTCCGGAACCCACAGCGTGCTGGGCAAACCTGACAACTCCCAAACCTGCATCACCTGCCATGGTGACCACAACGTGGCGCGGCCCGCCACGCGTGGCACCGAGCTCTGCGCCTCCTGCCACGAAGCCGAGGTGAAGCAATTCGCGGCCAGCGCCGCGGTTGAGCTTGCGCAGGCAAGTGGTGTCGTCCCTCCCGCCTCAGCCCCCGAACCGGCAAACAGTGCGAACGTGGAAGCAGTTGACGTCCCCGTCGCTCTCACCGACAAGCAGTGCGTCAATTGATCCTGAGGGATCTTGCTCCTAGGGCAACTCAGCAAAAGGCATAACCAGAGGCGGCTCGGAGAGGAAGGGCAGGCGCGCAATCTCAGCGACGGCCTGGAGGACATGCTTTTCCCGGGTGGCTTCGAGCGTCATCACGAAAGGCAAGTGCTTCTTGGGCATGGCGGGTTCCTGCAGCACCGAGTCAATGTTAATGCGGTGGCGAGCCAGGATGCCGCAAACCCGCGCCAGGATGCCGGGGCGGTCTCGCACCACGAGGCGCATGTAAGCCGCCACAATGCTCTCTCCCGGCGGGGCAATTTTCGCCGGGTGCCACCGCGTGTACCCAAGGGGCGTGGTGGAGGCGCCGCCCGCCAGCATGGAGCGCGCAATCTCGACCACGTCGGAGAGAACCGCCACCCCGGTCGGCTCGCCGCCCGCGCCCCGGCCGGTCATGGTGGTGTTGCCGCCCTTGTTCCCCACCAGCAGAACCCCGTTGATCGAACCCAGAACATTGGCCAGCGCTGAAGCCTGCGGGATCATCATGGGCCGCACGGAGATTTCCAGCCGGTTCTGAGGGCGTCGGCGTGCCGCCGCGATCAGCCGAATCGTGTGGCTCAGCCGATGCGCGTACGCGAAGTCCACCTGATCGATGCGCGTGATGCCTTCGACAGGAATGCTTTCCACGCGTACCGTCTGGCCAAAACACAACATGGCCAGGATGGCGATCTTGTAGCGCGTATCATAGCCTTTCACATCAAAGGTGGGATCGCGTTCGGCATAGCCTTTTTCTTGCGCCTCGGCCAGCGCCTGCCGAAAAGAGCAGCCCCGCCGCTCCATCTCCGTCAGAATGTAATTGGTGGTGCCGTTCAAGATGCCGTAAACGGCCGTGAAGTGTTCCCCGGCCAGACCCTCGCGGATGGCGTGCAGCAGCGGCGTGCCTCCGGCAACGCACGCCTCAATTCCCAGTTGCACGCCGGCCGCGCGGCTACGCTCAGCAAGTTCCACGCCGTGCTCCGCCACCAGTTGTTTGTTGGCGGTCACCAGGTGCTTGCGCGCCGCCAGGGTGGCAAAGGCCACGGCGCGGGCCGTGGTGAGGCCGCCGATCAGCTCCACCACGATGTCCACTTCCGGGTCATTAATGACTTGCTTCCAGTCCCGGGTGATTTCGACGGTGCGGCCCAGCCAGGAGACGTCCCGCGCCTGGATGTCGCAAATCGTTTTCAGTTGCAGCCGGCAGCCCAGTCGCCGCTCCACCTCCTGCTGGTGCTCGAGCAGCACCTTGGCGGTTCCGCTCCCCACCGTGCCGAAGCCCACGATCGCGAGGCGGATAGTCCGGCGGCCGGAGGGGCAAACGGCACCTGAGGTAGTGAACCGGATCCGCGGCTTTCTGCTCATACGCCACCTTGCTGAGACGGAAGCAGTCCGATCTTGTTCAGATAATATCACACCGGGCCTAATGGCAGGCAAATCCAGCGGCGGCAGCCGCGGTCGTGCAAGGCGGAAGACCTGGGAATGACGCGGCTCTTCAGAGGAGTTGCTGATTGGCAACGCCGCTCATCCTGGAGTCGCTTGACCGGGCGGAGGAGAAAGCTTAGCATTCGTTCCCGCCCGCGGCAGCAAGCAACGCGATACGTTTGGTCTCAGATTCTGCCGGCGAAAGAGCCGCTGGATTGCAGGCCACTCCAAAGGGCAGGAGGCTGCAGAATGCTGAAGGAATTTAAAGAATTTGCCATGCGGGGCAATGTGCTCGACATGGCCGTGGGCATCATCATCGGCGCAGCCTTCGGTACCATCGTCACTTCATTCGTCAACGACATCCTGATGCCGCCGATCGGGCTGCTGTTGGGGCGCGTCGATTTCTCCAACTTGTTCATTACTCTCAGGGGAGAGCCATTTGCCACGCTGGCTCAGGCGAAAGCCGCGGGCGCCACCACCTTGAATTGCGGGGTTTTTCTGAACACGCTGGTCAATTTCCTGATTGTAGCCTTCGCCGTTTTCTTGCTGATCCGCCAAGTGAACAGGCTGCGGCGTCAACCGGAACCAGCGCCCACCGCCCCTACAACCAAGGAATGCCCATTCTGCTTTTCGAGCATTCCGATTAAAGCCACGCGTTGTCCTCATTGCACATCTGAACTGAAGGCCACGTAAGGCTCGGGCCGGGAGAAAAGCACGCAGCCCTCTACAACCGCGACGATGACCTGTCGCACTTGCAGAGGGCCTGCGGTCCGACCAACGGCTGGCCGGTTGGAGTCTATTTTCTTTTCTTGGCCGCGGGACCGACCGCAGCCTGCTCTCTCATGAGCTGCTGAAAGTCCTCGGCGTTGAACGGGAAGAACCGGGTGGACTGCTGCTTGGTCGTGCTCAGCATAACGTCCACGCGACGGTTGTTGGCCAGCACGATGGCGCGCCAGCTCCGCGTCAGTTTCTTGCGGTCCTGTTCGGTGAGGTCAGGATTGCCCGCGATGAGTTGCCTCACCTCTGGCTCGGTCAGGTTCTGTTCGCTGCCGTAGGCCACCGTCTCAAGGTTAGCCGCCGGGACGCCCTGGTCGATCAGATACTGCCTGGCGCGGTTGGAGCGTCGCTCGGAGAGCGCTTTGTTCGATTCCTTCGAACCACGCCGGTCCGCGTGCGCCTGGAGGATCAGGTGCGCGTCGGGCCGGAATTGCAGGTACTGCTTGAAATCATTCGCCAACCTAGCGAGCGACTGCTGCTGGCTAGGAACCAGACCGCCGTTCGGCTCGCGTTTGCTGGGCAGGCCCGTCGGAAAGTAAACGCTGTTGGCGGAGAGTCTTGCCTCGAGCAGCGACGTCTCCACGGGCGAGAACGCAGGTTCGATGACGCCCGTCACGCGCAGCGTCGCCGTGCGCGTTTCCGAGCCGCCGCAGGCATTCCCAGCCCGGAGCGTGTAGGTGACGGTTTCATCCACCGGCCCCGGGTCGGTCTTGCGCGGAGTTGCCTGAAGGGTGCGGCTGCCGGTGGCAGAGACTGAACCAAAGGGATCGAGCGACGCGGAGTCAGCGCCCACGGCCGACCAAGCCAGCGTGGCTGTTCCCTGCTCGAGAACTTCGTCACCCTTGCGCCGGTAACGGATTTCTTCCGGCGATACAGTAAGCGATGCCTGGACGGCCTTGCCGACGTTCACCGTAGTATTCGCTGTGGCGTTTCCGCCCGGTCCGGTGGCCGTAAGGGTGTAGGTCGTAGTCTCCTTCGGCTGAACTTCGCGTTCACCCGAGGCGGCCACGTCGCCCAAACCGCTGATCTGGCCGCCCACCGCGTCGGTGGAGGACCAGGTGAGACGAGAGGAGCCCCCACAAGCGATCTGGCCAGCGCTGGACGATATCTGCGCCGTGGGCTTGCCTACCGCCACGGTGGAGCTTGCGGTGCCCGCGCGGAATCGTGGCACGCTGCTGAGCTGCTGGCCACGCGGCCAGGCATCGGTCTTCTGCTCGCCGCCTTTACCGATGTTCACGATGACGCGCTCGTTGGCGCCCACGGTCACTGGCCCCGACCAGACCGTCTCAGCACGGTTCAATAAGGTGAGCTGGTGCGTGCCCGGTGGGACCAGGAGCTCCTGCTTCCAGAAGATGTCATGGTTGAACTGGTCTGCGTTGCCGACCAGATACTCGGGACTCGTGCCGTTCAGCAACACCGCTGAATGCCCGCCCTTTTCAATCTGGATGCGACCCCAGGGGCCGGAAACCCCGCCTCCCACAGGGGTCATGGGGATGTCCAGGCGGATGCCGCCCTGCTCGGGAATGGTAACCTTGCGGACTTCCGGCTTATAGCCGTACGCATAAACGCCCACCGTGTGCTCGCCCGGGCTGATGCTGTGCAGGCGAATATTGTGGTTGCCGCTGCGCCCGGAATCGCCAATCGGCGTCCCATCCAAATATACATAGGCTTCGGGGGGAACAGCGCGCACCTCCAGTTTGGTGCGCGTGCAGGCCGATACGAAGAGGGTTATGGACACTAGAACAATTAGAATGCCGACCCTTGAAAAATCGCGTTTTCGCATTGCTACAACCTCCATCTCAGTTGTCGCTCGGGCCCGCGAAAAGGGAAAGCCCCTCGTTCAGGCTCCGCGAAGGAAGCGGCGAGTCGATTGCTGTGTGCACACCTCAGAACGTGACATGCGGAATTGGGGATTCCCCCCTTCAGTAGGACCATCCACATCTTCGGAGTTCAGCTGCAACACTTACGCCAGAATGTTATACGAAATCTTCCCCTCCTACAAGCCAGGTACTTGTCCAGCAATGAATGAGGCGTTCTTTCGGAGTTTCGTAAGTGGCTCGCGAAGCAAGAAATCGTCAGTTGGAGTCAATACCTCAGGGTGGCCCTCCGTCAGTTCACCATTCGAATTCCACGCGTGTCCGACGCGCGCAGAATTCTTCATAAGGCCCCACGCGCAAGGTGCGGATGTAGTGTGGCTGGTCGACGTAGGCCAAGACCATAGTGAGGAAATTCTTCTTGCCGGCGAAGTTGAGGAAGGGTTCGGGAAGGTAGAAATCCTTCTGCGGCCCGACGGTCGCGTAACGGCCGATGAATTTGCCGTTCAGGTAGAGGAGGGCGTCGCGCTCGGCCTCGAAGGTGAGCTTCCACGGGACCGACCATCCGGCTACGGGGCTGGGCAGAGCAAACTCGGCGCGGCACCAAGCGAAGGCTGGCACAATTTCCTTCGCGGGGGGCGCTTCGCCCAAGGTGACCGGGCGCCAGCCACCCGTGGGGTGGTTGGCGTCGATCTCGCCCCCGCGCATCGCGGCCGGGAAGCGTTGGATCTGCCAGGTTTCGATTACTGAGCTCTCCTCCACGCTCTGGCCGTATCGCACGAACTCGAGGCCACTCAACTCGCCGAGATTCGGACCGAAGTGCGGGCTGCCGAAACGCTCATAAGCGATTTCGATGATATTGTTCCCTGGTGCCGCATACTTGGCCAGGGGAAACTCCACGCGCTGGCTGGCGTTCGACGCTTCCAACACCAGCTTGCCATTCAAGAAGACCTTCTTGAAATCGCTGGCGAACGTCGAAATGAACATCGTGGGCTGGCCCGCGAGATTAAATTCGCCGCGATACTTAATGTAGCCGTAAGGAACAGGGCCCAGCTCTTCCAGGGCGTGCGCCGGGCCGGCCAACCATTCTCCGGCATGAGGATCAAACTTCTCCGTCCAGGCTTGAATCTGGTTCAGGCTTAGGGGACGGTAGGGTAGCTGCGGTACGACGATCGTCAGCCGCGCCGTGCGCCACTGACGTTCATACTCAAAAGCTGTCAGCAACCCGTCGACGCGGCACTTGCTGGGCGAGGGCGGCAGCAGCACGGTCAGCGCGTGCTCGCCCGGCTGCATTTCCAGCTCCGCCCAGACGCGCTGCTTGTCAGACCCGCTTGCCGCGAGCAGGTAGCTATCGGTGATGAACGGCACGGCCATCGGCTTGGGCTCTTCGGCACCGGGGACGACCCCGGCGGGGAACTCTGCCGTCCAGGTGCGCAAGGCGCGCTCGCGCGGCACGACGACCAGCAGCAGGTGATCGTTCACGAGCAGGAGCTTCTCGGTCTTCTCCACGCGCACGCCAATGACGACGGATTCGTATTCCTGGTCCCAGTAGTTGTAAACGTAGTCGCCCACCACCTTGGGCTCGTCAGGGGAGGCCAGCGAGATTTCCGCCACGCGCCCCGGCTCGTCGTAAACGATAAGATAATGCCGGTCGACGATAAGGCCGTGGGCAAGCACTTCCGCCGTCGTGTAGCGGAGTATGCTGCCGGGGATGGGAATTCCCACAGGCAGCATCTTCATCTCGCGCGCCCCCATCACCAGTTCGCCCTCGCGCGGTGCGGTAATGACGCGTTTGGTAGGGCTGAAGGGGTCCTGGACGTACATCTTGAACCGCTGCTCGGCGTTGGCGTTCTCGCGCAGGAAGACTACGCCGCTCTTGCCGCTGGCACGCTCCGTCACGCTGACGTTGGGGTTGGTGGACTGCGGGATGCGTTCGACCGCCTGGGCACGGGTGAGCACGTTGCCGAAAACACCCAGCGATGCCCCGATGCCCCGGGCGGCATAGTATTTCTCCCACAGCCCTCCCGGCTCGCGGATGGGCGCCGCGTAATCGTAAGTGGTGGTGAGCGTTTTCGCGGCCCAATCGAAATTCGTTCCGCCAAAGCCCATGTAGTAGTTGAGGTATGTCCCGCCGTGCTCGATCACTGTCTTAGTGATCATGTTGAGTTGCGCACCGTTCACGCCTTCTTGCTCCACCGAGAGCTTCCCGCCGAACTGGCTGAACCATCCGCCTTGCAGTTCTGTCACGCCCAGGGGCGAGTTGGGCTCCTCCTGGCGGAGCTTGGCGAGCGCGGGCGGGACTTCTTCCACAATGTTCCAGCGCGGATAGAAATTGCAGGTGTCCATCAGGCGCGCCATGTCGGGGTCGGAGTTTCGCCGCGCCTGCTTCGTCCAGCAGGTAACGATCGGGACGTTGATCCCTGCATTCCAGACCAGGCGGGCGAGGGCGCGGAGATAGTCCAGCTTGTCGGCGTCCGCCAACGGCCAGTAATCGTACTCGTTTTCCACCTGCACCATGATGATGGGCCCGCCCGTGGTTATCTGGTGGCGCTGAATAACGGGCAGAACCTGATCGAACCAGTGCTGCGATGTTCGGAGGCTCTCGGGGTGGCGCGAACGCAAAGGGAAGCGCCGGGCGGCAACCCAGTCCGGGATGCCGCCGCGTTGCCATTCCGCGCAGACGTAAGGTCCCGGCCGGGCAATCATCCACAAGCCCATCTCCTTCACGACCTTGACGAATTCTTCGAATTCGCTGAGGTCCGCGCGCCCTTCCTCACGCTCGTGGTAGTTCCAGAACACGTAGGTCTCGATGGCGTTGAAGCCGGCGCGCTGGAATTTCAGCAGGCGGTCGCGCCAGAGCCCCTGCGGGCAGCGCGGATAATGGAACGCGGCGCTGAAGATGAACGCGTCGCGCCCCTGCAAGGTGAAACAGTTCGCGTCATAGCGAATCATGAGGGGATTCTCAAAAAGCTCCTCAGCCTGCGAACGCGGGAGGGCAGCGAGCAGTCGGGTGGTGGGACCGCCCAGCGGCGCCACCAGGGTGGTTTTCAGGAATCGGCGGCGGGATGATTTCATGGGAATAACTCCAGCCAAGGGCTTTCGAGCTGTAAACAATAAAACGAAATGGGAAGGAAAGGAGAAAAGATTGGTCGTAGCACGGCCATCCTGGCCGTGGATTTATGCTCACGGGCGGGACGCCGATGCATCCCGACAAAAACCATCGGGACAGGTCACCGCGTCGGCTACCTTCTGACGCCCGCCCCCGGCGGGTCGACTGACTCACCATCCACCCAAACAAATCGCAGGTGGTGTGGTGACGAAATCGCTTCCTTGTGCCCCAGAGCGTTCGTACGCCGAACTGCTAGCCGCGGCAGGCCCTTCGTGGTGTGGACTCTTGCTCGCGCAGTGCAAGTCAAGCAGAGGCCGCAGCGACCGAAATCCCGGTGTGCGCCAGCCGCGGGTTCAGTACTTTTCCCAGTGGAGGACGTCTGAGAGCGGCCGCTTGCTCTTCTCCGGGCTTTCCGCCGGATAGCCGATGGGAATCAGGCTTACCAACTTGTGGCCCCGGGGCGCTCCCACCAGCCGGCAGATTTCCGTAACGTAGGGCTTCTTATCTCCGGCGACCCAGCAGGAGCCCAGGCCGTGCGCGCGGGCGGCCAGCAGGATATTCTCCGTGGCAGCGCTACCATCTTCGAGGTAATACTTTGTGTCCCTCGACAGAACGACGACGCACACCGGGGCGTCGGCAATGAACTTCCCGTACTCGGTGATCACAGCAATTCTGCGCAGCAGCTCGGGGTCTGTTATAACCACGAATTCCCAAGGCTGAACATTGTTGGCCGTCGGCGCCAAGCGCCCGCAGTCAACGATATCCTCGATGATCTTTCTGGGTACCGGTGCGCGCGTGTAGGCGCGGACCGAGCGCCGTGTCTTCAACACCTCAATCGCATCCATGCCTGTGGGTCCTCCGACCTAAATGCTCGCTTGCCGTAGCACGGCCATCCTGGTCCCCGTGGGACATGAGCGGAGAACGCCTTCTACGCGTCGGACGTTGGGCTGCCGAGAGACCGATAAGC
>Ga0315291_10000631_pt1 | contig 46697 bp, 40 predicted proteins | sample YL17G12_20_MG_FD_203070 | JGI IMG/M metagenome (GOLD analysis project Ga0315291, IMG submission 203070) | Sediment microbial communities from Yellowstone Lake, YNP, Wyoming, USA - YL17G12_20 | ecosystem: Environmental > Aquatic > Freshwater > Lake > Sediment | place: USA: Wyoming | collected...
ACAGCCATCACGGCGGCGATTGCCCCTGCAGCCTGCAGCCTGTAGCCTGCGGTCTATTCATCGTAAATCGTGTTCAGCTTCAATACCTCGAATTCCTTGACGCCGGCCGGCGTCTGCACTTTGACCACGTCGCCCACCTGCTTGCCCATCAAGCCTCGCCCAATGGGGGAGGTGGTGGAGATGAGGCCCTTGCCGACGTCGGATTCTTCCGAGCTGACCAGCTTATACTTGATCTCCGCTTCTTTCTGCAAATCGTAAAGCACTACCCGGGAGCCGAACGCGATGCGGTCGCGGGGGATCCTGGAAAGATCGACCATGGCCAGGTCGTGCAGCCGCTTCTGGAGCTGTTCCAGGCGCGCGCGCAGGATTTCCTGCCGCTGCTTGGCCATGTGGTATTCCGCGTTCTCGCTGAGGTCGCCCATGGCAATGGCCGTCTTCAGTTCTTTGGGGAGCTCGTTGTGCAGCTCATATTCGATCCGCTGGATCTCCTCCTCCAGCTTCTTCTTGGCTTCCTCCGGCATAGCGCCATTATACAGCCCCGGTGTCGAGTGCTGAGTGCGAAGTGCGAAGTGCGAAGATGGGAGCGCAGCTCGGTTTGGACTTGCTTCTCGGATTGTGGAAAAATCCTGGTTCTCAGACACCCTGGCCGACAGCCGACGGCCGACAGCCTTTTATGAGCCGGGCACGCCGAATCCGAAAGCAACAGAAAGAGGGCACCAAGCCCACGGCCCGGTCTCTGCCGCGGGAGACGCCGGTGCCGCGCGCCGGCTGGCTGCTGGGAGCCGCGTTCCTGCTGCCCAATCTCGGTGCCCTGGGCTGCCGGTTCGTTCTCGACGATCTGCCGCTGATCGTCGAGAACGAAAAGCTGCACTCGCTCGCCAACATCGTAGCCATCTGCAGATCCGGCTATTGGCCCGACCGCCGGGGCCTGGAATATCGGCCGGTCACGCAGGCCATTTGGGCGGCATTGTGGTCGGCCGGCGGCGGGCACCCCTTCCTCTTTCACCTGTTCGGCCTGCTGCTGGGTCTGGCGGTGGTGCTGCTGGCCTATCGATTCTTGGTCCAGCTCCAGGCGCCGCCGCGCACCGCTTTCACCGCCGCTTTGCTGTTCGCCCTGTTCCCCATTCACACCGAGGCCACCACATCGGTGGTGGGCTCGGCGGAGTTGCTGGCCGCCGCGTTCGGTCTTGGCTCACTGCTGCTTTATGCCGGCGGGCGCCGCATCGCGGCGCTGGCACTGTTTGCGCTGGCCGTATTCTCGAAGGAAAGTGCGGCCGCGTTCGCCGCCCTGCCGCTGGCGTTGCCCGCCCTGCGCCCGGCAGGGATTGTTCCGCCGGCATCCCGCTTGCCCGATTCGGGCCGGCAACCTCAACAGGCCGCTGAACGGCGCCGGGTTGCGGGCCCGAATCGGGCAAGCGGGACGCCGGCGGTACAGCGGGGCGACCACCCAGGGTCGCCCCTACATCGGGACCTGGCGACGGCGGCCGTTGCCGCGGCCATTATCGGCGCGGCGCTGCTGGTCCACCGCGGCGTCTCCCGGACGGGCTTCGTCCCGCCGATCGACAACCCCATGGCTCTGCTCGATCCGGCCCGCCGAGTGCTCTCCGCGCTCTGGGTCCAGTGCCTCTACATCTTCAAGACGGTGTTGCCCATCTGGCTCTCCGCCGACTATTCGTACCAGCAGATCCCGCTGGTCATGTCGCTCGACGACGGCAGAGCGTGGGCCGGGCTGGGCCTGGTGGCCGCAGCGGGTTTAGCGGCATGGCGCTACAGGCAGCTTCGGCCGGCGGTGCTGACCTATGCCATCCTGTTCTCGGCCACCGCCAACGTTTTGTTCCCCATCGGCACCATGATGGGCGAGCGGCTCGCTTATGCGCCCGGCATCGGGCTGGCTCTTCTTCTCGCCATGCCGCTGGCCAGCGTGCGCCAATGGAAGGCCGTGCTCATCGCCGTGGCCTTGTTGTATGGCGGGCGGACGGTGGTGCGGAACCTGGACTGGAGGAACCCGGAGGTTTTCTACACCCGGCTGATCGACACTTCCCCTGCCAGCGCCAAATCGCATTATTTTTACGGGATTCTTCTTTCCTCGCGCGGCGATGACAACGGCGCGGTGGCAACCTACGACCACGCCATCGCCATCTTTCCGGCCTATTCCGAGGCCTATCACAACCGCGGCAACGCGCTGGCACGGTTGGGCCGGAGGGAGGAGGCCGCCGAGAGCTACGCGGCATGCCTGCGGTTCGACCCTGGCCACATGGGCGCCGCCGCCAACCTCGCCGCGCTACGGGCCGGCTTGCCCCTCAGCCCGCCCCGCAAGCGGCTGTAGCGCGGCTGGCGGCTCTGTGGCTTTCGGGGAGCGAAAAAAAGACCAAATAGGTACAGTTTGTCCGTGCCCGCCACTACAGGCTTTTCTCCCGAAAAATACTGCCCAGTCGGGATACCGCTTTTCGACCCTCAAGGGCAGGATAGTTGTAGCAGGTAAGTCAAGCAGTCGCTGTTCCTCGATTCCGAAGCCCGGCCCCCCGCCAGAGGGGCCGGGCTTATTTTTTGTTTAAGCCCACCGAAGACCTAAAAGGAAACAGTGACAAAAAAAGCGGGCTGAGAGAAGATTTCGGCGGAGGCGCCCATGCACGAGACGATGACGCGCAGGCATTTTCTGGCTGCCGTTCCGGCGACCGCCGCTGCCGGCACGGCTGGCCTGAGGGCAGCAGCCTTGCCCGCCGAAAAGCCCGCCTTGCTGGGGGGCAAGAAAGTCCGCACCGAGCCGTTTCCCGCCTGGCCGAAATTCGACCAGCGGGAGGAGATCGCGCTGCTGGAAACCCTGCACAGCGGCAAGTGGTATCGGGGCTACGGCAAGAATGTCGCGAAGTTCGAGGAGGCCTACGCCAAGCTGACCGGCGCCAAGTACTGCCTGGCGACCGCCAACGGGACCTCCGCGCTGTTTATCTCGCTGAACGCCCTGGGGGTGGAGCCCGGTGACGAGGTCCTGGTCCCGCCCTATACCTTCGTGGCCACCATCAACGTGGTGCTCCGCCAGCACGCCCTGCCGGTGTTCATTGACAGCGATATCGAAAGTTCCCAGATCGACGCGCGCAAGGTGGAAGCCGCGATCAACGAGCGGACGCGCGCCATCATCCCCGTGCACCTGGGCGGGAACGCCGCCGACCTGGACGCGCTGCTGCCCATCGCCAGGAAACACAAGATCGCGCTGATCGAGGATGCCTGCCAGGCGCACCTGGGCGAGTGGCGTGGCCGCAAACTCGGCGCCTGGGGAGACACCGGCTGCTTCAGCTTCCAGGCCTCGAAGAACCTGAATTCCGGCGAGGGCGGCGCCATCTTGTGCGACGATGAAGATCTCCGGGAACGCTGCTATGCCTTCCACAACAACGGCAGCGGCCTGAAGGCCAGCGGCACCGCCTTCTCCTACAAAACGACGGGGTTCAACCTGCGCATGACCGAGTTTCAGGGAGCGCTGCTGCTGGCCCAAATGACGCGCCTGGAAGAGCAGACGCGCACCCGCGACGAGAACGCCCGTTACCTGACCTCCATGCTCAAGGAGATTCCGGGCGTTCTTCCCGCCCGCATGTACCAGGGCTGCACCCGCAATGCCTACCACCTGTACATGTTCCGCTGCCGGAAGGAACAATTCGCGGGCCTGCCGCGCGCCAGGTTCTTGAAGGCGCTGGCAGCCGAGGGCATCCCGGCGTCAGGCGGCTACTCGCCTCTGAACAAGCAGCCGTTCATCAAGGAAGTCCTGCAGTCGCGGGGCTACCAGCGGCTGTTTTCGAAAGAACGGCTGAAGCAGTGGGAAGAGCAGAACCAGTGCCCGGCCAACGACCAGCTTTGCGAGCAGGCCGTCTGGTTCACCCAGAACATGCTGCTCGGTCCGCGGCGCGACATGGAGCAGATCGCCGAAGCCATCCGCAAGATCCAGGCTTCGGCAGCGGAACTCAATCGCAGCGGGGCTTGAACCACAAAGACCAAAGGACACAAAGGAGAAGAAGCGGTCGTGTGTCCTTGTGCGGAGGGTTACTGCACTTTCTCGTCGGGCTGAATGCGGGCGCCGTTGATGAAATCGAGGGCGGGCACCCGGCGGCGGCCTTCCAGTTGCACCTCGAGCGCCTCGAGCAGCGTCCCCTGGCCGCAGGCAATCCGCAGCGTGCGGCCTTCGACCAGCAGCGTGCCCGGCGCCGTTTGGTGCGCAGGCAAGAGTGCCTGCGCCACCGCTTTCCAGATGTGCAGCAATTGTCCGCGAAAATGGGTGTAAGCCCCCGGCCACGGCGCCAGCCCGCGGACCCGGTTCACGATCGGCTGCGCATCCAGGCTCCAGTCAATCAGCCCGTCTTCCTTTTTAAGAATGGGGGCCAGCGTGGCGCGCGAATGATCCTGCGGCGCCGGAGTGACGGTTCCGCGCTCCAGCCCTTCGAGCGTCTCCAGCATGAGGGGCGCGCCAATCTCGGCCAACCGCCGCCCCAGCGAGGCAGCGTCTTCGTCGGGGCCGATGGACGCCTCTCGCACCAGCAGGATGTCGCCCGTATCCAAACCGGCATCGATCTTCATGGTGGTGACGCCGGTGACTGTTTCGCCGCGGATAATGGCCCAGTTGACCGGCGCCGCGCCCCGGTATTTCGGCAGCAGCGAGGCGTGCAGGTTGATGCAGCCGTGGCGCGGCAGGTCGATGATGTGTTGGGGAATGATTTTGCCGTAGCCGACGATGACGATGGCCTCGGGGGAGAGCGATTTCAGCTCTTCGTAAACTTCCGGCGGGCGGATCTTTTCCGGTTGGTAGACGGGCAGGCCAAGTTCGATGGCCGCGCGCTTGACCGGCGGCGCCGCGATTTGCCCGCCGCGCCCGGCGGGCTTATCCGGCTGCGTGTAGACACCGCAGATCCGGTGCCCGGCGGCGGCCAGTGCCCGCAGCGTCGGCACCGCAAACTCCGGCGTCCCCATGAAAACCAGCCGCATAATTCACCACAAAGCCACGAAGGACACAAAGTTCACAAAGGGAGGTCGGCTTGGTGTTTCTTTGTGCCCTTTGTGCCTTTGTGGTGAATTGTCACCATTCGCCTTCCTTCATCAGCTTGCGCACCTTGCGCTTGATCAGGTCGCGGCGCAGCGCGCTGAGGTGCGCGATAAACAGGCGACCGCTAAGGTGGTCGGTTTCGTGCAGGAAGGCGCGGGCCAGCAAGTCTTCCGCCGTTTTCTCGAACCACCGGCCCGTGATGTCCTGCGCGCGCACGGTCACGCTCCTGGGCCTTCTCACCTGTGCGCGGAAGGTGGGCAGGCTGAGGCAGCCTTCTTCAAGCGTCTGCTTGCCCTCGGTCTTCAGAATGGTCGGGTTGCAGAGCACCACCTTCGCGTTTGGGTCTTCGCCCGAGGTGATGTCGATGACCGCCAGGCTCCGCGGAATGCCGATCTGAGGAGCGGCCAGGCCCACGCCGTGCATCGCGTACATGGACTCGAACATGTCGGCCACCAGTTTCTTGAGTTCCTCGTTGAACTCGGTCACCGGCTGGGCCGGCGTCTCCAGGACCGCGTTGCCGTACTTGACGATCTTGTAGATCAATCTCGCGCCTCTGCGGGAAGTTTTCAGTTTTCAGTTCTCAGTTTTCAGTTTGCAGTTGTCCGACCGAAGTTCGAAAGACTGACAACTGATAACTGACAACTGAAAACTAAAAACTAAAACGAACGCAACTGCTCCAGGTATCCGCGGTAATTCCGCTGTGTTTCCCCCAGGGAATCGCCGCCGAATTTCTCGAGCAGGCAGCGGGCAAGCACCAGCGCCACCATGGCCTCGCCGACCACGCCGCCGGCCGGCACGACGCAGACGTCGGAACGCTCGTAGGCCGCCTCCACCGCTTCTTTCGTCACCAGATCGGCGGAGGCCAGCGGGCGGCGGAGCGTGGAGATGGGCTTCAGGTAGCCGCGCACGACGATGTCCTCGCCGTTGCTGATGCCGCCTTCGACTCCCCCCGCCCGGTTGGAGGCGCGAGTGAAACGCGCCTGGCCGGCGTCATAGCCAATCACATCCTGTACCGCTGAGCCGCACGAGACGGCATTCTCGACGCCGGCGCCGATTTCCACCGCTTTCACCGCCTGGATGGACATTAGCGCCTGGGCCAGCAGGCCGTCCAGCCGCTCGTCCCAGTTGGCGTGCGTGCCGAGGCCCGGCGGAACACCGTGGGCCACGACTTCGAATATGCCGCCCACCGTATCGCCGGTGCCGAGCGCCTTGTCCACCTCGGCGCGCATGGCCGCCTCGGTCTCGGCATCGGCGCAACGCAGGCTGCCGCCATCGGGTTCCGGGCGCATTGCCGTTTCACGCACCTGGTCGAAGGCCACCGGGCGGCGCAGAACCACGCTGCCCACGCCAATGACGTGACTGCAGACCTCGATCTGAAAGGCGCGCAGCAGGAGCTTGGCGAGAGCGCCGGCGGCAACCCGCGCCGCCGTTTCCCGCGCGCTGGCCCGCTCCACGATGTAGCGCGCATCGTGCAGGTTGTACTTCAGGCCGCCGGCCAGGTCGGCGTGCCCGGGACGCGGCCGGGTGAGGGCGCGCGCCGCCTCGCCGGCCGCCGGACGGGCCTCGACCGGAAGGACGTCCTTCCAGTTTTCCCAGTCCCGGTTGCGGATCAGCATGGCCACCGGCGCGCCCGTGGTTTCCCCGCGGCGCACGCCGGCCAGAATCTCCACGCCATCGCGCTCCATGCGCATCCGCCCGCCACGGCCGTAGCCCTGCTGGCGCCGCCGCAGTTCATCGTCGATGAACTCGACAGCAACCGGCACGCCGGCGGGCAGTCCCTGCACCAGGGCTACCAGCCCCTGGCCATGCGATTCCCCGGCTGTGGTAAAACGTAGCATCAGACCACCAAGACGAAAGCTCTAGCCGCAGATTGCGCGGGTTACACCGATACCTGATTGAAGCCCAACAACGCATTATAGGGGATTTGCGGGTATGCTGTAGAATCCGTTATGGGTATGCGAGTCAGGACGTGGGCGACCGTACTGGTGTTGAGCTTGTTGCCTGCCTTCCTGGCGGCCCGCACCAGGACCGATGATGCGGGGCGGCGGGTGGAGGTGGTCGAGAATCCGCAGCGAATCGTGTCGCTGGCCCCCAGCCTGACGGAAACGTTGTTCGCGCTGGGGTTGGGGGAGCGCGTGGTCGGCGTCACCGATTACTGCGACTACCCGGCCGAGGCCCGCTCCAAAACACGGGTGGGCGGCATCATCAACCCCAGCGTGGAGGCCATCGTCAGCCTGGCCCCCGACCTGGTGCTCATCACCCGCGAAGGCAACCGGCGCGAGACCATGGAGGCCCTGGAACGCCTGGGCGTTCCGGTGTTTGCCGTCAACACCAATGAACTGGCCGACGTGTTCCGCACGATCCGCCACTTGGGCGAACTGGCGGGGGTGCCGGAGCGCGGCCGGCGGCTGGCCGCCGACCTGGAGCGGCAATCGGCGGCCATCGCCGAGGCCATTCGGCCCTATCCGGCGCGCCGCGTGCTGTTCCTGGTATGGTTGCAGCCGGTGGTCAGCGTCGGCCGGAACAGCTTCATCGAGGGCCTGTTGCAGCGCAGCGGCGCGGAATCGATCGCGGAGGCCAGCGCCCAACCCTGGCCGCATCTTTCAATCGAAGAGATTCTGCGCAGCGAGCCGGAATTCATTCTGATCCCGCGCTCATCGAGTTTTGCCCCCACACGGGCACAACTGCTGCGGCTGCCGGGCTGGCGGGAGCTGAAGGCGGTGCGGGCCGGACGCATCGTCTATTTGCCGGCCACCGTGGAGCGGCCCGGCCCGCGGCTGATCGAAGTACAGGACGTGATCGCGCGAGCCATTCATCCGGAAGCGTTCAAACCCAGTGACAAGTGATGAGTGATGAGTGGTGAGTGATAAGCGGCGAACGGTGAGTGGCTCGCGAAGGGGACCACTCATCACTCGTCACTGCTGTTATGGCGTTGACGCGGCGACAAGTCGTTCGGACCTCCCTGATGCTGGGCGGCGGCGTGCTGCTGGCCGCGCTGGTGGCGCTGATCCTGGGCAGCGTGACGCTGACCCCAGGCGAAATCTGGTCGGCCATCACCAACCCCAACAGCACGCTGGGGGTGATCCTGTTTGGCGTGCGCCTGCCGCGGGTGGTGCTGGCGCTGCTGGTGGGCGCCTCGCTCTCGCTGGCCGGCGCCTGCTACCAGGCGCTGCTGCGCAATCCGCTGGCCGACCCATACGTGCTCGGCATCTCCAGCGGGGCGGCCCTGGGGGTGATCATGTCGCTGCTGCTGGTCCCCCGCTGGACAGGGGGCACGCCGCTGGCGGGCCTGCTGGGCGCGCTGTTGACCACTGCCGTCGTCTACCTGCTGGGCTACCGGCGCGGGCGGATCAGCGGCCAGTCGCTGCTGCTGGCCGGCGTCATCGTGGCCTCATTCTTGTCGGCTGTCATCGTCTTCCTCATGACGGCGCTGGGTACCCGCGACCTGCGCAGCACCGCTTTCTGGCTCATGGGCGATCTCGGGCTGTTCCCGGGCATTCCGCTGCCCTGGCTGTTCCTGGCCGTGCTGGGGGCGGGCGCTCTGGCCTACCGCTTCGCGCCGGAGTTGAACCTGCTGCTGGCGGGAGAGGAGGAAGCAGCCTCGATGGGCGTGGATGTGCCGCGCGCCAAGCTGGCCGTCTACGTGGCCGCCAGCGCGTTGACGGCCGTGGCCGTGGCCGCCGCCGGCTCCATCGGCTTTGTCGGCTTGCTGGTTCCGCACATCGTGCGCCTGCTGTTCGGCAACGATTACCGGCTGTTGCTGCCGGGCTCGGCGCTGACCGGCGCCATTCTGCTGGTGGCCGCCGACACGGCCGCGCGCACGGTGGCCGCGCCCACGGAGTTGCCGGTCGGCGCCTTCACCGCCGTGGCCGGCGCGCCCTTGTTCATCTACCTGCTGCGCCGGAGGTCGTCCGAATGACCGCCGAGAGCCGCCCGCCCCTGCTGGATGTCCGCGCCCTGGAGTTCGCCTACCCGGCCGGCGGGCTCTCGACCGCCAACGGGCGCTTCGGGCTGGGCCCGCTGACGTTCGATGTTTACGGGCGCGAGTTCCTGGCCATCATCGGACCCAACGGCTGCGGAAAGAGCACGCTGTTGCGCCTGCTGGCGGGGCTGCTGAAACCGGCGCGAGGCACGGTCCAGTACGCCGGCGGCGAAGTATCCAGTTTGCCCGCGCGGGAGCGGGCACGTCACATCGCCGTGGTCCGGCAAGAAGCGCCGCTGGTGTTTTCCATGACCGTGGAGCAGTTTCTGATGCTGGGCCGCTACGCCTACGCCGAAGCCTTCGGCTTCGAGAGCCGGAAAGACTGCGAAATGGCCCGCGCGGCTATGGAGGTCACGCAAACCTGCTCGTTGGCCAACCGCCGCATGGACGAGATTTCCGGCGGCGAGCGCCAGCGCGTGGTGCTGGCCCGCGCCCTGGCCCAGGAGCCGCAATTGCTGCTGCTCGACGAGCCCACCGCCAATCTCGACCTCAGTTTTCAACTGGAGATGCTGCGCCTGATTCGCCGCCTGGCTTCCGAGCAGGGGATGGGGTTGGTCGCCGTGATGCACGAGGTCAACCTGGCCTCGGAATTTGCCGACTACATTCTTTTGCTGCGCGGCGGCAGGATGTTCCGCCATGGTTCCCCGAAGGATGTGTTGACCGCCGGCGCGCTGGAGGAAGTGTACGGCGTGCCGGTGCGGGTGGACTGGAATCCGGCCAGCGGCCGCCCCCACGTCACGGTCATGGCCACCGCCTCCCTGTAAGGAATTGCGGATTGTGGATTTCTGCGTGGAAATCCGCAATCTACAATCCGCAATCCGCAATAAAAAAGCCCGGCCCCTTGCGAGGCCGGGCCTTCTGAGCGGAGGTCAGCCAAACACCTTATTCGTAGCCCAATACCGGGTAGCTGCGGGTGAACGATGGCCGGGCCTCACCTGCCTCTTCGGCACGCGGCGTCCGCTCCGCCGCCGGAATGCGGGCGGTTTCCTCCTGCGTTGGAATCAGCTTCGGTGTTTCCTCGTCCATATCCACCCCTCACCTTCCCGCTGCACAGGTTACAGGCAAGGCGGGGCCGAGTGGAAATCGAATGTTTTTATCGCGAGAATAAGCGGAAGCTATGGGCGTATTAGCGCAACCAAAGCTGTGCGGGCTGGAGTGGAGCCGGCCCCTACAACGCTGGCCGGTTGATGTGCTGGTCGCGGACCCGGGCGATGTCTGGCATACTGTAGGTGAATGAATCGCAGCATTCTCCCTCCTGGCGAGAAGCTCGCCGCCTTTTGCCGGCGCCATCACATCCGGCGCTTGTCGGTTTTCGGCTCGGTATTGGGCGAAGATTTCCGGGGCGATAGCGATATTGATGTCCTTGTTGAGTTCGAGCCGGCACACATCCCCGGATTCATGCGGCTGTGTCAGATTGAGGACGAGTTGTCCGGCCTTGTGCAGGGCCACAAGATCGACCTGGTAACGCCTGGCTTCTTGAACCGGCACATCCGCGATAGCGTGCTTTCCTCCGCGCAGGAACTGTATGTCATAGGATGACCTGGTTTATGCGCGCCACATGCTCGACACTGCGAGGAGAGCAAGGGCGTTGATGGAAGGCAAGGGCCGTGCCGATTTCGACAGCGACGAGGCCCTGCGCCTGGCTCGGCGTTTGCATAAATAATCAATAAAGTTGTAGTATTGTGCGTGATGGCTCGATCGCACAAAAACGCCTTTCGGCGGCTCTACGAAGTTGCGGAAGCTCAGCAGAGCTTCTTTACCACGAAGCAGGCAAAGGCCGCCGGGTTCTCGGAGAGCACTCACCCTTACCATGTCCGCGTCGGCAACTGGATCCGGGAGCACCGCGGCATCTACCGCCTCGCCCTGTTTCCGCCGACGGAGCATCCGGACCTGGTGCTCTGGGCGCTCTGGTCGCGAAACCGGAATGAGGAGATCCTGGGGGTCTACAGCCACCAGACCGCCCTGAGTCTTTACGATCTGTCCGACCTGAATCCGGCGAGGCTGCACATGACGGTCCCCACGGACTTTCGCCGGAACAGCGAGGTTCCCGGCGTTCTCGTTCTGCACTATGCGGACCTGCCCGAGGCCGAGGTGGAGACCGCGCAGGGATTCAAGTTCACCTGTCCGCTTCGCAGCATCCTCGATCTGCTGGAAGCCGACACCGTTTCCCGGAGCTTCCTGCGTCAGGCACTCCGGCAAGCGCTGCATCGGGGACTCATCACCCGCCATCAGATCAGGAGCGTCAAACCAGCCGAGCGCGCGCGGAAGCCGCTGGAAGAAATGCTCCGCCAAGTCGCCTAATGAAACCGCCGAGGGCTTACCGAACAGCAGGCGCCTTTCGAAAAGCGTTGGAAGACCGCCTCAAGCGGATCGCCGAGACGGAGCATGTCGATTTGAACCGGCTCAGGCGCCAGGTCGCATTCGACCGCTTGCTGGCAAGGCTCTTTCATGCGGAGCCGGCCCCCTGGGCACTCAAAGGCGGGTATGCGTTGGAACTTCACTTCAGGACAGCCCGTGCCACGGTGGACATCGACTTGGCGTTGCAGGGCAGCATTACACCAGACACGGGTGGAAGGAAGGCAAACCTGATTATTCGCGAGATGCTCCAGAACGCGGCGGGCATTTCGCTCGGAGACTGGTTGGCGTATTCCGTTGGTCTGGCAGTCAAAGACGTGGATGCGGCTCCCTATGGAGGCGCCCGGTACCCAGTGGAAGCTCGAATGGATGCGAGAATCTTTGCTCGCTTTCATGTGGATGTGGGAACCGGGGATGCCGTGATGGGCCCTCCGGAGCCGGTGAAGGGGAGGGACTGGCTTCGATTCGCCGGAATACCCACTCCGTCGTTTCGGATGATTCCGCGCGAGCAGCAGTTCGCGGAGAAATTGCACGCCTACACGCTGCCGCGCAGAACGCCCAATAGCCGCGTCAAGGATTTGATCGATCTGGTTCTGCTGATCCGATCCGGCAACCTGGCAAAGGAACGCATCGCGGAAGCGGTGCGGCTCACTTTCGAACGGCGGAAGACCCATGCCGTCCCGTCCGGGCTTTCGGCGCCGCCAGCCGAGTGGAGCAAGCAGTTCCTCGAAATGGCCGCGGAGTGCCGGCTGCCCGAAAACATGGATGAAGCCTTCGCGCACGTGCAGGCGTTCTTTGGACTTATGGCGCGCGATGTGCCCAAATGAGCTTCGAATCATGACCGCGCGATCCGCAAGGATCCTCGCCTCATCTCTGAAACGATGGCATCGCTTGGCGAAGGATCGGCGTCAGGCGTGGGTGGCAGCCTGACTCTGGCGGTGAAATTCATCCAAAAGCGGTTGCACGCAGCGAATGAGCCTGTCCATCGTTTCCGCTGCCCACTTCGTTACCTCATCATTCCATGGCTCGCAGCTTCGAGGTACTCAATAGCGAGCGAGAATCCGTTGGCAACAGGCGCCCTCCGCATACCTCCATCATGCCACCAAACTGCCCGCCGGGAAACGGCTGGTGAACGGGCTGGAGACGCGACTCTCGTGAGAATGATGTGCAGTCGGCCTGCTCGTGCCGGCGTTCCGGTCTCCAACACTCCAGACCCCGGCAGTGGAGTATACTTGGACCCATGAGAACGAGGCGCCGTGCAAGCGGGGAGCCCTGCAAGCGCTATCAGTTTACGGTGGTGTTCGAGCCGGCCGAGGAAGGCGGCTATGTGGCGCATGTTCCCGCCCTGCGGGGATTGTGGACGCAAGGCGAGACGTTGGCGCAAACTCGCCGTATGGTTCGAGAGGCGATTTCGGGGTACCTCGAGGGCCTCATTAAGAGTGGGGAACCTGTTCCCGAAGATCGACCTCGGGCCCAACAAGTCGAAGAAGTCATGGAAGTGGCTGTGCCTGCCTGAATGCGCCTTCCCGTCCTGAAGCCGAAGCAGCTTATTCAGGCCCTGCAGCGGGCCGGTTTCTTTATCCATCATCAGCGGGGCAGCCATTGCTACCTGCGCCACCCCGGCAAACCCGGCGTTCAGGTGTGTGTGCCGCAACACGGCGCCGATCTAAAGCGCGGGCTGCTGCACGGCATCCTGAAGGATGCTGGCATGACCCTCGACGACATCCTCCGTCATCTGTAATCTGCAGCGGTTGCAGCCCACTCCGCGCTTGATCCTAAGGCACCGTACACGGATAAACACGATGAACGCGGGTTTCACTCATCGTCTTATCCGTGTTGATCCGTGTTCATGCGTGTCCCATTCTCTACAGCATGGAGCCGATGATGTCGAGGACCTCGGCGATGGCGGCGTCGAGCTGGGCCGGGTCTTTGCCGCCGGCTTCGGCCATGTCCGGGCGGCCGCCGCCGGTGCCGCCGACTTTCTGCGCCACGGCCTGGGCGATCTTGCCGGCGTGCAGGCGCGGCGTCAGATCCTTGGTGACGCCGACCACCAGGGCCACTTTGCCGTCGCCGGCCGCGCCCAGCACCACCACCCCGGATTTCAGCTCGTTCTTGAGTTGATCGACCAGGTTGCGCATCTGGTTGCGGTCCATCTCCTCGACGCGCGTGGAGAGTACCTTCACGTCCTTGACCGAGCGGATGGCGCCGGCCAGCTCGCCGCGCTGTGAGACAGCCAGCTTGCCGCGCAACTGCTCCAGCTTCTTTTCCAGCGCGCGCTGGCTCTGGAGCAGCCGTTCGACCGCGTCCACCAGCTCCGGCTCGTTGGCGCGCAGCAGTTGCTGGATGCGCTGGACGCGCTCGGCGGTCTCCTGGTAGTGCCGGAAGGCCGCTTCGCCGCTGATGGCCTCAATGCGCCGCACCCCGGCGGAGATGCTGGACTCGGAAACGATCTTGAACAACCCGATGTCGCCGGAGCGGCCGACGTGGGTGCCGCCGCACAGCTCGCTGGAGAAGCCCGGCACCTGCACCACCCGCACCCGCTCGCCGTACTTCTCGCCGAACAGCGCCATGGCCCCGGTCTGGAGCGCCGCCTCCAGGTCCATGATACCGGTGCTGAGGTCCGCGTTCCGCAGGATCTGCTCGTTCACCAGCCGCTCGACCTCGTCGATCTCGGTCGGATCCAATGCCGCGTAATGCGTGAAATCGAAGCGCAGGCGCCCGGGATCGACCACCGAGCCGGCTTGCTTGACGTGCGGGCCCAGGACGCGGCGCAGCGCGGCGTGCATCAGGTGCGTGGCGGTGTGGTTGCGCATGGTGGAACGGCGGGTGCTCTCGGCCACCGCGGCTGTCACGCGGTCGCCGACGGCGAGCGGCGCGCGGGCCAGCACCCGGTGCGCGATCAGCCCGGGCACCGGCGCGTGGGTATCCTCGACGGCCGCCAGCTCTTCGGCCAGGTGCTCGGAGAGGAACAGGCCGGTATCGCCCACCTGCCCGCCGGCTTCGGCGTAAAACGGTGTGCGGTCCAGGATCACTTCGCCGCGCTCTCCCGGCTGAAGCTGCTCGACGCGGCGGTCGCCGTGAACGATGGCGACGATTTTGCAGTCCTTGGCCATCAGCCGCTCGTAGCCCTCGAACGCGGTGCGGCCCTGCTGCACGGTTTCCTGGTAGACGGGCAGCGCCGCCGCCTTCTCACCGCCCTTCCAGCTTGCGCGGGCGCGCTCCCGCTGCTGGGCCATCTCGGCTTCGAAACCAGCTTCGTCCAGTTGCAGGTTTCGCTCGCGGGCGATCTCCTGCATGAGATCCATGGGCAGGCCGAAGGTGTCGTAGAGGTAAAAGAGCCTGTTGCCGGGGATGCGGCGGGAGTCGCCCACTTCGGCCACCGCCCGTTCGAATTCGCGCAGCGCGATGGCCAGCGTGTGCCCGAAGCGCTGCTCCTCGTCCTTCACCACGCGGGCGATGCGCGGCACGCTCTCCAGCAGCTCGGGGTAGGGCTCGCGCATCAATTCCGCGACCGCCCCGGTCATCTCGTACAGGAAGGGCTTCTCCAGACCCAGCAGGCGGCCGTGCCGGATGGCGCGCCGCACGATCTTGCGCAGCACATAGCCGCGGCCCTCGTTGGCCGGCAGCACCCCGTCGTGGATCAGAAAGGCGGCGGCGCGGGAGTGGTCGGCCAGGATGCGCAGCGAGACATCGCCCGAATCGTTATCGCCGTAAGTCCTGCCGCACATCCGCGCCGCCAGATCGACGAGCGGGCGCAGCAGGTCGGTGTCGAAGTTCGAGAGCACGCCCTGCATCACGGCTGCGGTGCGCTCCAGGCCCATGCCGGTGTCGATGGAGGGGCGCGGCAGCGGCGTCATGGTCCCGGCCGCGTCGCGGTTGTACTGCATGAACACCAGGTTCCAGAGCTCGACGTAGCGGCCGCACTCGCACGGAAACCGGCAATCGGCGTGCCCCTCGTCGCTGGCTTCCGCGCCCATGTCGTAATGGATTTCCGAGCAGGGCCCGCACGGCCCCGTGTCGCCCATGGCCCAGAAATTGTCCTTTTCGTCCATGCGGAAGATGCGCTCGGCCGGCACCCCGGCTTCGCTCCGCCAGAGCTGGTCGGCCTGGTCGTCCTCGCGGAAAATGGTGACGTAGAGGCGGTCCTTGGACAGGCCGTAACCGAGCGGCTCCGGGGCCGTCACCAGCTCCCAGGCATAGGCGATGGCCTCCTTCTTGAAATAATCGCCGAAGGAAAAGTTCCCCAGCATTTCGAAGAAGGTGTGGTGGCGGCGGGTGCGGCCCACGTTCTCCAGGTCGTTGTGCTTGCCGCCGGCCCGCACGCACTTCTGCGACGTGCAGGCCCGGGTGTACGGGCGCTTCTCCAGCCCCAGGAACACGTCCTTGAACTGGTTCATTCCGGCGTTGGTGAACAGCAGCGTGGGGTCGTTGGCCGGCACCAGCGGCGAGCTCTTCACCACGCGATGGCCGCGCTCGGCGAAATAATCCAGAAAGCGCTTGCGAATAGCGTTGCCCGTCATCATAAGCGGAATCTCTAATTATAGAACAGGCGGAAGCCTCGAAGAACGCCGCCCTGGCCCGAATTCGGGCTGGGAGCGCGGGCGTCACGTTCAATAAGTGACATTGACCACAAGGGTCGCCCCTACAACTTCGCCAGCCACCGCGCGTCAGCCGCCAGCCGCCAGCGGCTCATTCCTTGATCCAGCGCATAAATGTACTGGCCGTGACCGGGTCGGCCATGGCGATGGCCGCCGAAGGATAAATCTTCGCCAGGCGCACCGCGGGCGCCGCCTTGGTCAGCAGGCGGACGGCGGCCTGATCCAGAGGGTTGAGCAGCACCAGTTTGCGTGGCGCGGCCAGGGCCGCCACGTCGGGCAGGTCGAAGTGGCGCAGCAGGCCCGTAGCGTAAATGCGGAACGGGGTGGTGTAGCGGTCGTTTTCCACGATGGAGCGATACTCGCTGAGCGCGCTCTGCAGGAAGGCGCCGCGCAGCGCCGGATCCAGGGCCAGCGCCAACAGCGCCACCACGCCCATGGTTCCCTGCCCGATCACCCAAAGGCGCGCGGGATCGACTTGTGGGCGATGGCGCAGGCAGCGCAACGCTTGCAGGGCGTCATGCACGTAGCCGCCCAGCATAGGCCTGCCCAGCATCAGCGTGTCCCAGATGTAGAAGTCTTCGCCGCGCCCGCTGTAATAGTTCGGCCCGCGCGAGGGCGGGCGGGGCGCGCATTGGCCGCGGCCCCGCAGGTCGGCGCTGGAAAAGACCGCTCCGGCGGCGGCGAAATCCGCCGCCATGCCGCCCTCGGCCACGAAGCCCTCCTTGCCCGAATCCGAGAGCATCAGGACGGCGGGCAGCTTCTCCGCGGCTTTCAGCGGCCGCACCACCCAGACCGGCACGTGGATCTCGCGCTCGCTCGTGATGTCCAGCTCGTCGATGGCGTGATCGTGCTTCTCGGTGGTGCTCAGCAACTGGTGAGGCACGGGCATGCTTGCCTCGGCCGCCCGATCGACGGGCAGCAGGCCCAGCACCCGGCGGATGGTCTCCTCGGTGGGCGGCGCGGCGGGCCTGGTTTTGGCCGCCAGCTTGCGGGTCAGCGTGAAGCTGGATTCGCCGTTCAAGGCCGCCACCGAGCCGTTCGGCGTGCACCACAACGCTTTGTCTTCTTCCACAGTGACGGGCGGCTCGCTGTCGTCACGGCCGGGCACGTTGCCGCCCAGCCAGCGGTTGTACCAGCCGTAGCTGGCGCGCCGGTGCTCGTAGCTGTAGGCGTGCCGCATCGGTGTCTCGACCAGCGCCACGCGGCCGGCGGCGTTCAGCAGCGCATAGGTTTTCTTCAACTCCTCGATCAGCGCCATGCCGTCGTTGACGTAGTCGGGGCCATAGGTGCTGCCGGCATCCTTGTTGGTGATGGTGATCAGCAGCGCGCGCGGCGCCACCGCGTGAAGGAAGTCGAAGCGGTCGATGCCGTGGACCAGCGAAGGCACCAGGTTCTGCTCGGCGTCATCGACCGCGCCGGGCGGCTCGAAATCGGCCTGGGCCACGTTCTCGGTGTTTCCTTCCGACACCACGGCGGCGCGGATGCGCTGGTCCAGCGCGGCCAGGTACATGGTCATGGTGCCGCCGCCGGACTGCCCCCCGCACCCGATCCGCTCCGGATCGACGTCGGAGCGGCTGAGCAGGTAGTCGATGCCGCGAACGCCGTCCCAGGCGCGGTAGAGGGCGAAGTTGACGCCCAGCAGCAGCAGGCGCTTGCCCGCGTAGTCGTGCTCCCGCGTCGGGCCGCCCAGCGTTGAAGTCCCCGGGACCGCGCCCGGGTACTCGATGCGCTCCCCCTGCCCGAAGGGGTCGAAGGCCAGCACCATGTAGCCCTTCCGCGCCAGCGTGTGGAACAGGGTCTGGTAGGGGCGGTGAGCCTTGCCGTTGGCCGAATGCCCCATCGAACCCAGGATGGCAGGAAACGGGCCGCGGCCCTCCGGCACGTACAGGTTTGAAGTGACGAACAGGCCCGGGCGGCTTTCGTACACCAGGCGGTCGATGCGGTAGCCCTGGCGCGGCACGCTTCCGGTCACGCGCGGGTTCAGAGGCGTCTTCTCGAATGGCCCGCCCAGCAGCTCCCACATCTTGTCGCGGATGTACTTCTGGCGCTCCAGCAGCTTTTCGCGCGTGGTGATGCCGGCCAGGATGCGGCGGCGCTCGGCGCGCCCCTCCTCCATCAGCCGCGCCAGGTACCGGGGAAGATCATTGGAGTAATCGCGCGGCCGCGCGTACAACGTGACACCCGGCGAGCCGTGCGGCAACGTGGCCTGCTGGGCCAGCAACCTGCCGGCGGCCACTGAAGCCGCCGAACAGAACAAAAACTGTCTGCGGTTGAATGCCATAGTGGTGTCATTTCACCACAAAGGCACCAGGACACCAAGCCCCGGCCGTATCGCGAGTCAGCGCAACCGTTGGAACTCCTGTAGCGCCATGCCCAGTTGACGGAGAATCTTGAAGAATAATGGTGGGCCGATTTCCCGGCCGCCATGCAATGGAATTGTCACGCTCCGGCCGTCCGGATGGTTCCAGCGCTCGTGGCTGCCGGTGTGCCTGGTTTTTGTGAATCCCAGCTTGCGCGCCACCCGTTGAAGTTCGGCAGCGGTAGCGCTAGGCATGAACAATTTCTGTAGTGTCGGCGGGCAATCGCAGACCCTGCTCGCCATACTCCGCCGCTATCATGTCAAAGACCGCGGAGAGTTCCGCTAACGCCTCCTCGCGCGTGGGCATCAGCGCGTAGCAGCCCGAAATCGACGGGGCCTCCGCCACCCAGGAGCCGTCTTCCTGCCGGTATAACACCGTCTTGTAGTCGTTGAGGGTCATATGCGAACCCGCCTGCTGGCCCCAGTATATGTCAGGGAAGACGAATCCGTCGATGGCGGGGATCCGAATCCGCGGGAATCTGCGCAATCTGCGGCGCGCTCCCTCCTGTGTCACCTCTTCGGTTCGGTTCCCTTATCGATGCCGAAGTCCCACAGGTACAGGTTCAGGTCGTTGCCGAGAAACTCGATCACGGCGTACTCGCCCGCGCCCAGGGGTTGCGCCGGAGTGAGCTTGAAGACATTGGGCGCGGCCGTCTCCGACTTCAGCTCGACGTACTCGCCCGAGTGCGTGGGATTGCGCCCCAGGATGTTGGTGAGGATCGCTTCCACCCGGCGGACATCGCCCTTCGGCTTCAAGCGCACGACTACGTAACGGGAATCATCGCGCGCCCGGCCATGGGCGTAGAAGGCGGCCGGTGAGGCATCCAGCCGCAACTGGGCCCGCGCTCCGGGAATCTCCACCAGGTTGCGGTTCTTGAGCAGCGGCACGGGCAGCAGGACGTTGGTGGCCACCCGCCCCTTATCGACGCGCGCCCTGGCCTCCTGCCTGGGCAGCGCCACCGCCTTGCCGGCCTTGAGGATGTAGATGCCGTCCTCATCGGGGATGAACACTCCGGGGGCGATTTCCGGGCCCAGGAACTGTTTCGGATCGGCCTGGCTCTCGCTGTATTCCTTGCCGGCCTGCTGAGCGCGGCCGAGGGCCTCGGTTTCTTCGTTCCGGTTGGTGGCCTCGGTGGCCTTCCAATCGACGAGCGAAGCAGGCACCTCTTCCCACTCGTCGCGCTCGATGCTGTAATAGCGCACGCGGTCGCCCACCACCTGGTAGCCGCGGACGAACTGATAGCTGCCGTCCTTCATCACCAGCTTCTGGCGCGCCGTGGGGCTAGATTGAGGATTGCGGATTACGGATTGCGGATTTGCAGAAGGCTGCTGCGCGCTCGCCACGATCGCCATCAACAAAAAGAGCGTGGTCGCAAGAGCCACTCGCATGATACTTCGCCCCTACATTCGACGCGCGGCTTCCGCTCCCGGTTCCTTTATCATTATGAATCGGCATGTGTGACAATGCGGCGCCAAATCGGAGAGCCGGGATGCGCGACCTGATTGTCGGCTGGCCCAAGGCGGAAGTGCACCTCCACCTGGAAGGGGCGGTGGAGATCGAGACACTGCGGGAGCTGGCGGCCTGCCGCGGCCTGCCGCCGCCTCCAGCCGACCTGTACGACTACCCCGACTTCGGCGGCTTTCTGAAAGCTTTCCAGATGGTGTGCGACTACCTGGCCGGCCCCGCCGAGTACGAAACGGTCACGCGAAAGCTGTTCGGCCGCCTGCAACAGCAGGGCGTGGTGTACGCCGAAATCTACGTGGCGGCGGGCGTACTGCTGTGGCAGCGGAAGCCGCTGGAAGCGATCTTCGAGGGTATCGAGGCCGGCTATCGGCGGGCCCGGGCGGACGGCGGGCCGGAGGCGCGCTGGATTCTCGACGCCACCCGGCAATTCGGGGCCGAGGCGGCCATGGAAATGACCCGCCGGGCCGTGCCCCTTCGCGGCCGCGGCGTGATCGGCATCGGCATCGGCGGGGACGAAGAGCGCGGCGCGCCGGAGCTGTTCCGCGAAGTCTACGCCTACGCGCGGGCCCAGGGATTGCGGCTGACCGCGCACGCCGGCGAAACGGCGGGCCCAGAATCCATTTGGGGAGCCTTGCGGGCGCTGGGCGCGGAACGCATCGGCCACGGCCTGGCAGCCGCTGGGGATGCCCGCCTGATCGAGCACCTGGCCGACAAGCAGGTGCCCGTCGATATTTGCCTGTCCAGCAACCTCCGCACCGGCGCGGTCCGGGCCATCGAAGAGCATCCCCTCCGCGGCTTCCTCGACGCCGGGTTGCTGGTTTCCCTATCGACGGACGACCCAGCCATGTTCGGGACGGATTTGGCCGGGGAGTATTTGCTGGCGCATGAGAGGCTCGGCCTCAGCATCGGGGAGCTTCGCCGGCTGGCCGCGAATTCCTTCCGCGCCTCCTTCCAAGGCCGCCGGCTGGAGTAGCCATTTTCGGTTTTCAGTCGTCAGCCTTCAACTGAAAACTGAGAACTGAAAACTGAGAACTGAGTGATATACTTTCGCCCAATCTGGCAGGAGGTTTTGCGACTATGAAACGCTTTTCGGTGCTTTTCTGCGTAGTGGCGGCGGTTGTGTTGTGGGCGGCGGCTGCGTCCGGTCAGACCGTGGCCGGCAATTGGAAGTGCGTGGCAAAAGTGGAGGGGCGGCCGAACATGGAGTTCCGGCTGCAACTGGAACAGGACGGCAAGGAGGTGACCGGCACCGCCGGCCGGCCCGACGGCAGCGCCCCCATCCGGCGGGGCTCATTTGAGGACGGCAAGCTGAAGCTTCTGATCGATGCCGACGGCGGGACGTACGATCTGCAGGCCACTGTTTCCGGCAACAAGCTGACCGGAACGCTGACCCACACCAACGGAGACAAGGCGGCCTGGGAAGCGACCCGGGAAGACGCAGCAGGCGGCGCCTCGGCATCCTCCATTGAGGGCGCCTGGAAGTCCGATCAGTACACGCTGGAGTTCAAGCGGGATGGCGGCAGTTTGACCGGCAAGCTGGTAGTGCCGGACGGCCAGGCCATCCCCCTGACCAAGGCCAGTTTCGTCAATGGCGTGGTTCGATTCGAGGTCGGCTCGCCGGACGGCAACTACGAGGCCGAGGCCAAGCTGGACGGCGACAAGCTGGTAGGTACCTTCAAGACGCCCGCCGGCGCCACGCGAAACTGGGAAGCACAGCGCCTCTAGGCGCCCGACAGTTGTCGGGGCGGCCCTTGCGGCCGGGGGCATCCCGCTGGTAAAATGTTAACCTGGGTTAAAATTTGAAGGGGGAGGGTTCCGGAAATCCATGGCTGCCCGCAGCGCGGAAACCGCCCTCATGATGCCCAGCGCGCCCCAGCGGCGCTTCGAGCGGCGCGATGCGTGGTGGTATTTCGGGCCGGCGTTTGTGGCCAGCGTCGCCTACGTGGATCCCGGCAATTTCGCGACCAATATCGAGGGCGGCGCGCGCTTCGGCTACAGCCTGCTTTGGGTGTTGCTGTGGAGCAATGCCATGGCGGTGCTCATCCAGTTTCTTTCGGCGAAGCTGGGGATCGCGACGGGCCGGACGCTGCCGCAGCTCTGCCGGGCTCTGTACCCCCGCCCGGTCAACATCGGTCTGTGGGTGGCCGCCGAACTCGCCGCCCTGGCCACGGACCTGGCCGAGTTCCTGGGGGCGGCGCTCGGCTTCTATCTGCTGTTCGGCATCCCGCTGCTGCCCGCCGCGCTGCTGACCGCGGTGGCCGTCTTCCTGATCCTGGCCATGGAAACCTACGGGTTTCGCCGCCTGGAGCAATCGATCATGGTCTTCCTGGTGATTATCGGGGCGGCCTACGGCGTGGAAGTGCTCCTGGTCAAGCCATACTGGCCGGCGATTTGGCGGGGAGTCCTGGTTCCGACACTCACCTCGGACAGCGTGTATGTGGCGGTGGGGATGCTGGGGGCCACGGTGATGCCGCACGTCATCTACCTGCACTCGGCCCTGGTCTTGCACCGGCACACGGGCGACCCCGAACATGAGCGCCGCCACCAACGGCTGGAGCTGATCGATTGCCTGGTGGCCATGAACGGCGCCTGGCTGGTCAACTCGGCGATGGTGGTTCTGGCGGCGGCCGCGTTTTTCCAGGCCGGCAGCCCGGTCCACAGCATCGAAGATGCCCATCGCACCCTGTCCCCGCTGGTGGGGCGCGCTTCCAGCCTGCTGTTCGGCATCGCCCTGCTGGCCTCCGGCCTCTCCTCCTCCACGGTGGGCACCTTGGCCGGGCAGGTGGTCGTGGAAGGATTCCTGAACATCCGCATCAGCGTCTTCCTCCGCCGCTTCGTGACCATGCTGCCGGCCTTGTTCGTGATTGCCGTCGGCCTGGACGCCATGCGCGTGTTGGTGCTCAGCCAGGTGGCGCTCAGCTTCGCCTTGCCGTTCGCGCTGATCCCCCTGGTGCTGCTGACCCGCCGGCGCGATGTAATGGGAGAGCACGCCAATCTCCGGCGCACCAACTGGCTGGCCTACGCCGCGGTGGCCGTGATCCTGGCCATGAATGCCCTGTTGCTTTACAAGACCATCGGTGGCACGTTCTGAGGGTCCAGGCCGCAGATGGCGCAGAGGGACGTGTAATCGCCGGATCGGGAATCTCATCTGCGAAATCTGCGGATGGGCCGGACAGACTATTCCCGGTCGCCCTGGCGGAACATTTCCAGACTCCACTCGTCGTCCTGGGGGGAGTGCTTGAGGATATAAATGTTGGAGTCGTCGGCGCGGACCTTGAAATAGGCATGGTCCGGCCCCAGCCAGGAGTCAATCTGTTCCTTGACTTCGAAGGTGTGGCCGTGCAGCGTGAAACGGGTAGGACGCTGATCGGCCTTGTGCCCCGAGTAGCTCTGCACCTTCAGCTTCATAACCGGCCCTGATTCCACCTTAATAGCACCGCGCGGAAACACACAACCGCCCCCGGCCGGTTGTCAGGGCGCCATGGCGGCTGCCTGCAGGACAACTTCGGCGGGCACCAGCATGTCCTCCACGGCGCCGCCGGCTTCCAGCGTGCGCCTCAGCCACGAGGCCGCGATGGCGGCCGCCTCGGCGTCGGCCAACTCGGCGCCGGCGCGCTGGGCGCGTTGGGCGAAGGCCGCGTGAGGCAGCGCCACGGTGACCCGCGTTCCGTTGACCAGGAAACGGGCGTCGATGGTGTCACTGTGCCGCAGCGAAATCGCCGTTTGCAGATACACGAGATGGCAGTGATACTCGGTACCGTCGGCCTGCGAAGTACAGGTGAATTGCTCGTAGTCCATAGTATGTCGTAGCCGCGGAAACCGGTGGCCGGCCCCGCGTTGTGATTCGTCGAACGATTCATGATATAGTACGGCACAATGCTGGTACACCACGGTTGCAGTCGGACCGCGCCACGGGCCGGGGGCTGGGCGGGAAAGCGGGTTCCGTGACCGAGGACCAAGCGAAGGCGGTGGCTGTGGGGGCGCCGGGGGCCGCCTCGGAAAGTTCTGCTCCCGAGGGCAGGAGCCTGTCGGAGAAAGCCCCGAGCGCTCTCCGATCTCTGGCTGAAGCTGCCGACCTGGATCTTTTTGCCGCCAAACTCACGCGGCTGCTGCTGGAGCGGTTCGGCGCGGACCTGGCCGAGATCTGGTTGCTGAACGCGCAGGGGGCGTTGTCGCGGCAGGGGGCCGGGGCGCGCAGCGGCGAACCGCCGCCGCCCGATCCGCTGCTGGGCAGCCGCTATCACCACACCACGGAAGCCGTGGTTGGCCCCCTGGGGGCCACCGGCCAGCCCTTCGCCGCCTGGTCGCTGGCCAACCATGTCGAGCACCTGCTGCTCCATCCCGTGGCCGTTGACGGGCGCGCGGCGGGCGTGCTGGCCGTTTACTCCAGCCGCCCCATGGCCGCCGACGCTCTCTCCTGGACGCAGCTTTACGCCTCGTTGCTGGCCGTCAAACTGGAAGACGCCCGGCTGCTCGGGGAAAGCCGCAAGACCATCGCCCAGCTCCAGTTGGTTCTGGAAGCCAGCCAGGTGCTCAACTCCACGCTGGATCTGGCCGAACTGCTGGACTTGATCCTGAATCTGGCCTGCACGGAGATCAGCGCGGAGCGGGGCAGCGTATTCCTGGTCGATGCCGACAAGCGGGAAATCTGGACCATTCTGGCCCACGGCCTGGAACAGCAGGAGATCCGGCTGGCCTTCGGCCAGGGCGTCGCCGGCCACGTGGCCGAGACCGGGCGGACGCTGACCGTGGAAGACGCTTACAGTTGCCCGTTCTTCGACCGCAGCTTCGACGAGAGATTCAACTACCGCACCCGCAGCCTGCTGTGCACGCCCATCCGCAACCGCACCGGCGAAACCGTCGGCATCCTGCAATTGCTGAACAAGCGCGAGGGGTCCTTCACATCCCAGGACGAGGAGCTGCTCAACGCGCTCTCCATCCACATGGCGCTGGCGCTGGAGAACGCGCGCCTGCACCGCGAGTTGCTGGGAAAGCAGCGGCTGGAGCGCGATCTGCAACTGGCGCGCACCATCCAGCGCAGCCTGCTGCCGGACGCCCCCCCCGTCATCCCCGGCTACGACATCGCGGTGCTCAACGAGCCCTGCTTCGAGGTGGGCGGCGACTATTACGACTTCCTTTCCCTGGGCGCCGATACCCTTCTGGTGGTGGTCGCGGACGTGGAGGGCAAGGGCGTCAGCTCGGCCATGATCATGTCCAACCTGCAGGCCACGCTCCGGGCCCTGGTCACCCACCTGCACTCCCTCGAAGTGATCACCTTGTCGCTCAACGAAATGATCCTGGAGGACACCCATTCCGAGAAATTCCTGAGCATCTTCCTGGGACTTATGGACACGCGCCGTCGCAGCATGCACTACATCAACGCCGGGCACATCCCGCCGATCCTGGTCCGGGCCGACGGCTCGGTGCTGACCCTGACGGAAGGCGGCATGGTCATCGGCCTGTTCAGCGCCGTCGAATACCGCCGCGGTTCGGAAAAACTGCTGCCGGGCGACGTCATGTTGCTCTGCACCGACGGCATCATCGAAGCCTGCAACGCCGAGCACGAGGAGTTCGGCACCGAGCGGCTGGCCGACCTGGTGCAGGCCCACCGCCAACTCAGCGCCCAGGAACTGGTGCAGCGGATTGCCCAGGCGGTGGCCGATTTCTCGCGTGCCGGTACCCACGTCGACGACAAGGTCCTCATGGTGGTCAAAGTCCTGGAAGACCTCGACCCGAAAGTGTAGGTGGCCTGCCGGGGGTACAATTAGCAAAGAATCAGGCTCCAGCCCCTGGGCTGGGCGTTAGACCTTTTGTACCGTTACTCCGCGTACGGGCGGGCTATTGCTTTGGCCTTCGGCCGGGCTATGATAACGGTCCCAGAGCGCCCTCGGTGCTTTTATTCTTCCATCGAGGGGGAGGGTCATGGAACGACGCCGAGCCAACCGCTACTCACTGCGCATGAGAGCCAACATCCACGCGCTGGGCGCCAGTGCGATCATGCAGCCGATCGAAACCTGGACGCGCGACGTGAGCGCCAAAGGGTTGTTTCTGGACATGGCTGAGCCGTTCGCGGTGGGCACGCGCATCAAGATTGTGCTGGAGCTGCCCGCGGAAGTGGTCGGCAACCCGGTGCTGCTTCATTGCGTCTCCCGGGTGGTCCGGATTGTTGAGAAGGAGGACGGCACGCTGGGCGTCGGCGCCGTCATCGAAAGTTACGAGTTCGTTCATCCCGGGAACGCGTAGCCCATTCACTTGCCCTTGGGCCGCGCCGCCAGCAGTTTTCTCACCGCCCCCTCGATTGTCTGCGGTTCCGTTTCGCCGATGAATTTGGCGGCCAGGCGGCCGTCCGGCCGGTAGAGGAACAGGGCCGGCAAAGCGCCGCTCCAGGCAGGCTCCACGGAGTTGATGAAGGCGGTGTCGTCGCGGGCCTTCTTGTAATAGGCGGGAAACGGGGCGCGGTGCAGACGCAGGAATTGCGCGGCGCGTCCGAGTTGCTCCTCGTCGTCGGCGGAAATGGTGATCAGGCGGAAACCGGCCGGCGCGTATTGGCCGGCAATCCGTACCAGGGCCGGCATCTCCTGGCGGCATGGTTCACACCACGTGGCCCAGAAATCCACCAGGACCACCTGGCCGCGGTGCCTGTCCAGCAGCTTCCGATAGCCGGCCTCATCCACCGGCTGCAACCCGCCGGCCGCCGGAACGTGGGCCGGGCAAGCCAGCAACAGCGCTATCGCCAGCCCGCCCCCCCAGCGGAGCGCCGGCGCTCGAAGCCGGCCCCGGCCTGTTTGGCTGCGAACGCTCACTTGCTGACGCGCTTGATGGTGCAGCCGAAGGCCTTGGTTTCCGCCGCCGGCACCGGCTTGTTCTCCAGCAGGGCGGTCAGCGCGTTGCGCAGATCGGGCGAGGTGATTTTGGTGCCCGGCTGGTTGTCATCGATGCGGCCGTGATACCGCAGCGTCCAGCCGGCATCGAACACGTAGACTTCCGGCGTCACCGAGGCGCCGAAGATGTCGGCGACCACGTTCTTTTCATCCTTGTACATCGGGAAGCCGAACCCGTTCTTGGCCGCGTGCTGCCCCACTTCGGACGCCGATTCCTGCCGATTGGAGTTGATGGCCAGGAATCTCACCCCCTGGGCCTGGTATTCCCGGTCGATGGCCGCCATGCGCTCGTTGTAGGCGTTGGAAACCGGGCACTGCGTGGCAATGAACATCACCACCCGCAGCTTGCTGCCCTGGCCCACGTCGTACAGCGGCGAGGATTGCCCCTTCAGGTCGCGCAAGGCGACGTTCTCGGCCTGGCCGCCAAGCTTGAATTTCGGCTCGGGCGGGGCCTGGGAGAAGGTCGAAGCCGCAAGGCCCAGGAACAGAAGCACTGCGACACACAGTCTCGAACGATTCATGCTTGCACCTCCGAATGCTTTGATTCTAGCACCGGAACGCCGATGCGGAGTTCAGTCCATGCAGCGGCGCTCGCCGTCCGGCGCCGCGGTTTCCTGCGCGGCTGGGGGCGGCGCCGATTCCCGCCGAGACCCGGCGGTTCGGTAACGGGTGCGTCAGGTGGGGACACCGAAACGCGGCAGGACCCACTGGGTGAGCACCACCCACGCGGCAACCAAAACAACGAACCAGACAAAATCGCCCATGAAGTTCGAAAGCCTCGCTCTCAATCCGGCCCCTGGAATAAAGATGCATTCCGCCCGTTCAGGTTGCAAATATTTGCGCCCAGTCGCCCGGCTGCCGGGGCCGGATTTTTCACCGCGCGGCAGCCGCCTTCTGCGACAATCGAGGCAGGAAGGGGGAAGTATCCGCAGGCCAACATCACGCAGGTCGCAGGGGGCCCGGCCGGCGCTGGGCGAGGCCGCCGAGGACTGCCTGAAGGCCATCCACCAATCGGCGACGGGCGGCGAGCCGGTGGCGCCCGGCGCGCTGGCGGCCGTGCTGCGGGTCACACCGGCGGCGGTCACCAAGATGCTCCGCCGCCTCTCCGCGCTGCGCCTGGTCGATCACCCGCGCTATCGGGGCGCGCGCCTGACCCCGGCCGGGCGGCGCGTGGCCGCCGAAATCCTCCGCCATCACCGCCTGCTCGAGCTGTATCTCAGCCAGGCGCTCGGCTATCCGCTGGACCGCGTGCACGCCGAAGCCGAGGTGCTGGAACACGCCATCTCCGAGGATTTCGAGGAGCGCATCGACCGCCTCCTGGGGCATCCCACCCTCGATCCCCACGGCCACCCCATCCCGCCCCGCGAAGGCAGGAAAAGCCACAAACGCCGCCGATGACCTGGGGAGGGGAATGGGACGCAGATACGCGCAGATCGGAAACAACGAAACAAGAACGGGACACAGATAGACGCAGGTAAACACAGATCAAGAGAACCTGTGTTCATCTGTGTCTATCTGTGTCCCCTTCCCACGGTTCGATCTGCGTTAATCTGCGTTTATCTGCGTCCCATTTTGTTATTTGCCGTTGAGCGAGGCGCCGGTGATGACCACGCGGAAGCCGACCTTGTCGCTGGCCTCCTCCGGCTTCTGTTTGTGGCGCCGGGTGATCATCAGTTCCTCGTCGCCGTTGTCCCAGCTTCCGCCCCGCAACACCCGCTCCCTGCCGGCGGCGGGTCCGGGCGGGTTCTTGCGCGCCGCCGTCTTGTAGCCGTTCTCGCCGTAGTAGTCGGAGACCCACTCCCAGACGTTGCCGCTCACGTTATAGAGGCCGTACCCGTTCGCGGGGTACGTTTCCCGGGCCACCGTCTTGATCCCGGCGTCATTGCCCTTGAAGCGGGCCTTGGTCCTGGGGTTGTCGCTGCCCCAGGGATACTTCAGCCCTTCCTTGCCGCCCAGCGCCCCGTATTCCCACTCGGATTCGGTGGGCAGCCGCACGGCTGCGCCCGTCTTCTGGCTCAGCCACTTGCAGAATGCCAGGGCGTCGTCATAGGCGACGCTGACCACCGGCAGTTCGGGATGCGACACCATGTAGTTCTTGGCGAAGTGCGGGTCGGCCGGCCGGCGATACTTGGTCTCATCCAGGAAGCGCTGGTACTGAAGGTTGGTGACCTCACCCTTGCCCATGCGGAAGGCGTCCACCTCCACCCGGTGGCGGGGCTTCTCATCGCCTTTCGACTCGCTGCCCATCATGAAAGCCCCGGCCGGGATGGGGGTGGTTTCGGCGAAGGCAATCCACTTGAGCTGCTCGGTGCGCGTCTTGGCCTCGGCCGAATGCGGCCCGGCCGCGTACTTGGCCAGGTACGCGCCCCAGCTTTCCGGAGTGTCGCCGTTGTGGGCCGTCAGGTAGGTGTCGTTTTCCTCCTTGCGGGCCCGCTCTTCCTCCAGGCGCTTCATCACCTCGGCGCGCTTGTTCATGGCCTCGGCCAGGAAACGCCCTTCCGGGTAGTTCTTGATGTACTGTTCCCAGTCGGCCAGGGCGCTGCTGAGCCGCGCGGCCGCGATCATGGTGTTCTCTTTTTCCATGGCCAGCTTTTTCAGCTTCTCCAGGTTGCCCTCGGCGATGGCGGCAAACTGGCCGCGCGGGAACTCTTTCATGAATCTCTCCCAGCCGGCCTCGCTGCTTTTCGACTCGGCCAGGCGGTAGGCGGCCAGCTCCAGCTCGCGCTGCTGCTTGAGGTCCGCGGCGCGGCGCTGGGCCTCGGCTATGTACATGCCGGTGGGGAATTGCGTAACGTAGTTCTCCCAGGTCTTCTCGCTGTCGCTCTGCTTGGCCATGTTATAGGCGGCCATGTCGGCCTTTTTGATCTCCAGGTCCTGGATCTTGGCCCTGGCGGCCGGCGCGAGCTGGCCGCCGGGGAACTGCTGCAGGAAGCGCGCCCAGCCCTCGAGCGAGTTGATCGCCTGGGAGATGTTGAAAGCCTCCAGCTCGGGCCCGGAAGCGGCGGCGGCCGCGCCGGCCGGCGCCATCTGGCCGCGGGTGGGATCGACGGCGGCCGGCAGCGCCGGCGCCTGCAGAGCCGCGGTTTGCACCGGCGTCGCCGCGCCTCCCTGCACCGCCGTCTCGCGCACCTTCCGGAAGTAGGCCACCGGAAGCGTCCGGTCGCCCAGGTCGCGATACAGCCTGCGCAGCTCGGGGTTGCCGTCGCGCTGGCTGAAGACCCTGTCGGCCTCGCCCATCTCGTCCACCGTGATGGCGCCCTCGGCGTACAGCTTCTTCAAGTTCGACAGCACTGCGCCGGCGGCCTTCCCAGGATTCATGGTGACCGGGAAGCCGTGCTCCAGGCGCTCGGCCATCAGCACCGGGGTCTGCTTGTTGCCGGCGTCGGCCGCCGTCTTCTGCACCTTTTCGTTGAGGTAGTTCCAGATCTCGTCGATTTCGACCACGCCGTTGGAGTTGCTGTCCGCTTTGCCGGACATGCCATCCAGCAGGTGGTAGGTGAAGGCCCCGTGCCCAGCCACCTCGACCGACTTCTGCTGGCCGGTGGAAGCCGTGATGGCCACCACGCCCTCTCCCTTGAATTCTTCGAAAACGCCGCTGGGGACCAGGGCGCGGTACTTTTTGGCGGTGGCTTCGCTGTAGCAGGAATCGATCAGCGTCAGTTTGCGCCGCGCGGGCAGGGCGCTGATGGCGGACGAGATTTCCTTGTTGCTGAGCGCCGAGGAATCGAGCTCTTCCACGTCGGCGTCGTAGGTGACCCAGTAGGCCTCGCTGGCGTTGCCCAGCGCGCCGTGGCCGGAGTAGAAGATGATCACGCTGTCTTCCGCTTTCACCCGGTTGCCCAGCCAGGTTTTCATGGCGCTGATCACGTTCTTGCGGGTGGCCTGGTCGTCCACCAGCAGCCTCACGTTCTCCGGCTTGTACCCGCCGATGTCGGGATCCAGCAGCAGCTTCTGGAGAGCGATGGCGTCGGCGGCCGCGAAGTTCAGGTTGATGGTCGGGTTGGCGTACTTGCTGATGCCCACCAGCAGCGCGTAGCGCTCGCGCACCCCCGCGTTCTTCTCCAGCGCCTCCTGCACCTTCTCTTCCACCACGAAGCCCCGCTGCTTCTGCGCGAACAGGGCTGACCCCATCAGCACTATGACGATGAGTGTGCAACACACCTTCCAGCGCATGGCCACCTCCTGGGAAAGTTCTCAGTTTTCAGTCATCAGTTTTCAGTCCGCCCGACTGACAACTGACAACTGATCGCCCGTCACTGTTTCTTGGTCAAATACGGATTGATCCGATACCGGCCGTCGCCGATTTTCTTGATCATCCGCGGATCTTTCCACCACCCGGTCTTAAAAAACAGGTTGTCGCGCCAGTCCCAGGGCGGGTTGACACCACCCCCGAACCGCCCCACCTGATGGTATTCGCCCCACAGGGTCCGCTCGCCGCCGCGAGTGCCGGAGGCGGGTCCCGACCCGATATACACCAGATTGTACTTCTGTTTGGCGGCCACCTCGGCGAAGCGGTTGGTCACCGGATACTTCTGCCTGTCCAGCGGCGCCGTCGTCCAAGTATCGTCCGGAAAGTAGCTGGCGTAAAGGATGTAGCGCGAGGGCTTGATCTTGTGCGGTCCGTACTGGCCGTGGCCGCGGGATTCGACATAGATCTCCTGGTGCTCCTTGGGAGCGGGCTCGCCGTCGCGGCCCGCCTCCATCCCCAGGCTGCCCTCCACCGGGCGTCCGTCGTCGCCGTCGAACAGGTCGCGCGACTCGGCGTTGGGGTTCACCAGCACGCCGATGTTGGCCTCGGCCTCGTCATCCAGGCTGCGGACCACGCCCACGTCGTCATGGGCCAGGGTGAAGGCGGCCACCATCTTCTCCGCCTGCCGGTCCACCACCACCGTCGTTCCCTCCAGGTCACCGGTATGACCGAACAGCGGCTTCCAGTCCTGGGCATGGAAGGCCACGTAGTGGAAGAAATAGTGGGTCGGAGAAGCAATGACGGCCCAGTAGACCACCGGCCGCAGGTCGAGCTGGTAGGTGGCGCCCGCTTCGCTGTCCTCGACGCGGAAAACCCCCGGCATCTCCTTTATTTGGCTTACCTTGCGTCCCGGTTGCGGCGTAAGCAGAGCGTTGAGTGACTGGTTTCGAGCCCGCTTGTTTTCATCCTGGAACTTCGGCGGCTCGGGCCAGTTCGGCCCTTGTTGCGTCTGGTCGAAGTCGTAGCGCACGAAGAAGTCGCGCCAGGGCTTGAAATTGTCATCGAACTCGCCGCTCACGTCCTGCCAGAATACAGGCGAGAACCGTTCCGCCAGTTTTTCCAGCTTGGCAAACAGTTTCGGCCGGGCCTGAGGCAGGTTGGCTTGCTCCTCAGGGGTCAGGTTGGAGTCGTCGAGGCCGGGGTCCGAGCCGGCGGGCGCTGGCGGCTGCGGCACTGTAGCCGCGGCGGCCCCGGCAGCAGCGGCCGCAGCGGCGCCCGCTGGCGCGGCCGGTGTCGGCGCCGCGGCCGCAGCCGCTTCGGCTCCCTTTGGCAGAATCTGCACCACCACTTTCTGGCTGGCCCACTCCGCCGCCGCGTCGCCGCCCGCGCGCGACCCGCCCTGCAGGCCGTTCAAAACATCCCGCAGCCCCTTGCTCTGCGGATCGCTGATGGCATCGAAATTGGTGGGCAACTGCAGCTTGTCGGCCTCCGTCCAGGGCGCGGTGGTGACCACGGCCAGGATCGTGCTCCGGCCCAATGGCTTGGTGGCCTTGAACTGATAGCGGTCGCTGGTGTCGGGCACCTGCCGGGCCACGCCCGCGCGGATGCGGTTGTCCGGGCTGAAGCGGTTGGGCAACAACTGGGTCACCTTCTGCGCGGCATCCACGTCGAACAGGTACAGGTAGCCGTCGCGGGCGCTTTCCACCGCGACTTCCAGCAGCTCGCCTTCTTCGAAGTGATACTTGTTGGTGGCCACCTGCAGGTCGAAGGCCCCGCCGGCCTGCACGGCGGCGATTTCCGTCGAGGCGGGCGGATTCAGGAACTGGGCCAGGGTCAGCCTGCCCAGGCCCTCGCGGGCCGCAATCGAAGGCGTCTGGGTGGCGAAGCCGTGCTCGAGCATGTCTTTGCGCGATCGCTGGAACAGCGAATCCAGCGAGGCGTTCTGCTGCCAATCCGGCCCCAGGTCGTGGACGGACCGCAGCAGGCCGGCGGTGAACGCGCCGTGCCGTTTGCCGTCATATTCCCCCAGGTCCGAAGCGGCCTGGACGGGCGAGGCGGCAGCCAGGAACACCACCTGCCCGCTGACGTCCATGGCCTCCTGGGGGCGCTTCAGGCTGCGGGTTTTCGGCGTGGCCGGCAGCGCGTAATTCTCGTATAGGGCCCGCGTCTCGGACTCGCCCGGCAGCGCCCGGGTGGCGGTCCCGGAATGGCAACTGTCGAACACCACCAGCATGCGCCGGCCGATCATCTTCGAGAGCGCCTGGGCGATCTCGTCGTCCACCACCATGGTGGGGTTGGGCTCCAGCGCGCGCTCGCGCGGCCAGGGCACGGCGTCGTAGGGAACCAGCACCTCGTCGAACTGGTCATCCGGGTCCGTCAGGCGCTCGTCGCCATCCACATCCTTCTGCACCCAGCCGTGGCCGCTGTAGTACCAGAACACAACGTCGCCGGGCTTGGTCTGCTCGGCCAGTTTGTGGAGCGCCGCCAGGATATTAGCTTTGGTCGCCTGCTCGTTCAGCAGCACCCGCACGTTGGCTTCGGGGAACTTGAGGTCTTCGATCACCAGGCGCTTGATCTGCACGATGTCGTTGACCGCGCCCTTCAGCGGGCGGGCATGCGGATAGTCATCGATCCCGATCAGCAGCGCGTAGTTGTCGGCCACCGCCGACCCGGCGGTCAAACAAGCCAACGCTATCGCCAATAGCATCGAAGGAAGGAATCCCGGAAAAGAAACACGACCCTCGCCCGAGCTCGCCCATCGGGGCATATCCATAGCCTCCGCGATTGTGGGGGGAAACCTCGTGACCCGTATTTAACCCCGGCGGGGAGCCGGTGTCAACCTGCCGTTAGTACCGGGGGTGTAGTACTGGCTGGAGTGGAGGCTGGAGACTGGACGCTGTGCTTGCTGCCTTCTGCCTACTGCTTTCTGCCTTCTGCCTGCCTCCCGCCTCCTGTTGACTGCCCGGTGGCCTTCCTCTACGATGCTTCGCGAGAGGGCGGCAAATGAGGCGGCGTGACTTCCTGAGATTGGGGCTTTACGGCGGTGCGGCGGCAACCGGCCTTCCGCGGTGGGCGGCCGCACAGCCAAAGAAGCGCTACGCCAGCGACGTGGTGGCGCTGGGCAATACCGGCATCAAGCTCTCGCGCCTGGCCATGGGAACGGGGACGAACGGTGTCGGAAAAAGCTCGAACCAGACCCGAAAGCTGGGGCTCGATGGGCTGGCCGACCTGTTCTGGTACGGCTACGACCAGGGCCTGCGCTTCTGGGATTCGGCCGACCAGTACGGCAGCCACCCGCACCTGAAGAAAGCGCTCACCAAGGTCCCGCGGGATAAGGTCGTAATCCTCACCAAGACACGCGCGGCCACCGCCCAGGAGTTGCGGGCCGATGTGGATCGTTTCCGGCAGGAAATCGGCACCGATTACCTGGACATCGTCCTGCTGCACGCCATGACCCGGGCGAATTGGCCGGAACTGCGAAAGGGCGCCATGGAAGCGCTGGCCGAGGCCCGGCAGAAAGGCCTGGTGCGCGCCCACGGCTGTTCGTTCCATTCGCTGGAGGCGCTGAGGACCGGCGCCGCTACGCCCTGGCTCCAGGTGGCGCTGATTCGCCTGAACCCCGTTGAGGCGCACATGGATGCCGACCCGCGGACCGTCATCAACGTGGCCGCCGAAATGAAGGCGGCGCGTAAGGGCATCATAGGGATGAAGATCCTGGGGCAGGGCGATCTGCGCAACCGCGTCGATGAGGCCCTGGCCTTCGCCCTCCGCCAGCATTGCCTGGATTGCTTTACCATCGGCGTCGAGAGCCGCGATGAGCTGGCCGACCTGATCCGCCGCATCCCCGAAGCCAGCGCCCGGGGATGATACTTTTCACCACCAAGACACGAAGACACCAAGTTGATCACTTGGTGTCTTTGTGGCTTGGTGGTTGTATCATGCGGGCATGGAGGAGCTGCACAGACGACAATTCCTGAGATCGCTGGGCGGCGGCATGGCCGTTCTGGTCACCACCGGCGACCTGGCGGCACAGGAGGCGCGGCGCGGCGGGCGGGGCGGGCGCGAACAGCCGCGCGATATCGCCGGATGGCTGCACATCGCCGAAGACGGCACCGTCACCGTCTACGCCGGCAAGGCCGAAATGGGGCAGAACCCGCGCACCTCGCTGGCCCAGGCCGCCGCCGAAGAACTGAAGGCGCCGTTTGAATCCATCCGGATGATGGTCGGCGACACCGATTTGACGCCTTTCGACCAGGGCACCTCCGGCAGCCGCACCACTCCCCTGCTGATGCCTGTGATCCGGCGCGCGGCGGCCACCGCTCGCGAAATGCTGCTGGACCTGGCGGCCGAGCGGTGGAAGGCGGACCGCGCCACCCTGGTCGCCGAGGCCGGCAGGGTCCGCGACTCAAAGACCGGGCAGTCGCTCTCCTTCGGCCAACTGACCAAGGGACAGGAACTGCTCCGCGAGGTCAGCGCGGGGGCGGCGCTGACGCCGCCCACGCAGTGGCAGGTTTCCGGAAAACCGATCCGGAAAATCACCGGGGCCGACTTGGTCACCGGAAAACACAAGTTCCCCTCCGACATCCGGCGGCCGGGCATGCTCTGCGGCAAGGTGCTGCGCCCGCCGGCGTTTAACGCCACGCCGGCAGCGGTGGACGTTGGCGCGGCCGAGGCCATGCCCGGCGTCACCGTGGTGCGCGACGGCGGCTTCATCGGGGTCGTGGCACCCAGCACGCAGGCCGCGGCCCGCGCCGCCGCGGCCATCCAGGCCGAATGGAATCCGCCGCCGGCCCAGCCTTCCAACGCCGATCTGTTCGCATACCTCAAGAAGAGCGCGGACGAATCCGGCCGCTCCGGGGGGCCTTCGGGACACACGCAGGGATCGCTCGAGACCGGCCTGGCCGCCGCCGCCAAGAAACTTAGCCAGACCTACACCGTCGCCTACATCGCCCACGCGCCGCTGGAGCCGCGGGCGGCCGTCGCCGAATGGAACGACGGGAAGCTGACCGTGTGGACCGGCTCGCAGCAGCCGTTTGGCATCCGCAGGGAACTGGCGGCCGCCTTCCGCATCCCCGAAGAGCAGGTGCGGGTCATCATCCCCGATCCCGGTTCCGGCTACGGCGGCAAGCACAGCGGCGAGGCGGCGATTGAAGCGGCGCGGCTGGCCAAGGCCGCCGGAAAACCCGTCAAGCTGGTCTGGACGCGCGAGGAGGAGTTCACCTGGGCTTATTTCCGGCCCGCCGGAGTGATCGAGGTGAGCAGCGGGATCAGCGCCGAGGGCTTGATCACCGCCTGGGAATTCCACAACTACAACTCCGGCGGCGCCGCCATCCGCACCTATTACGACATCCCCAACCAGCGGATCGAGTACCACGCCGTGCGCTCCCCGCTGAGGCAAGGCTCCTACCGCGCCCTGGCGGCCACGGCCAACCAGTTCGCCCGCGAGACGCACATGGATGAGCTGGCGCACCTGGCCGGCAGCGATCCGCTGGCCTTTCGCCTCCGCAACCTGGCCGACCCCAGGCTGCGCGCTGTCTTCCAGGCGGCCGCCGAGCGGTTCGGCTGGGGCAAACAAAAACCGGCGGCCCGGTGTGGCTTTGGGATTGGCGGGGGCTTCGAGAAGAACGGCTATGTCGCCACCTGCGCCGAAGTAGAGGTCGATGCGGAAGGCAAGGTGGCGGTGAAGCGCGTTGTCACGGCCTTCGAGTGCGGCGCCGTGGTCAATCCCGACCAGCTCAAGAACCAGATCGAGGGCATGGCCGTGATGGCGCTGGGCGGCGCATTGTTCGAGGAGATCCGCTTCGAAAACGGAAAAATCCTGAACCCGCGCTTTTCGGCCTACCGCGTGCCGCGCTTTTCCGATTTGCCCAGGATCGAGGCGGTGCTGGTGGATCGCAAAGATTTGCCCTCGGCCGGCGCCGGGGAAACGCCCATCACCGCCGTGGCGCCGGCCATCGGCAACGCCATCTTCCAGGCCACCGCCATGCGGCTGCGCTCGCTGCCGCTGGTCCCCAAGGGCTTGCCGAAAGGTTGATTCACCACCAAGGCGCAAAGAACACCAAGTTCACCAAGGTTCTCCCTTTGTGTTTCTTTGTGCCCTTTGTACTTTTGTGGTTTGACTTCACTCCCGGCAAATACCGCGCTCGGACTTGCGGATGAAAGCCACCAGGTGGCGGGCGTCGTCGCCCGGCACTTCCTTCTCGATGCGCTCCAGGGCTTCCGCCAGCGGCAGCTTCGAGCGGTAGAGCAGGCGGTAGGCGCGCTTCAGGCGGCTGATGGCCTCCTCATCGTAGCCGTTGCGCTTCAAGCCCACCAGGTTCAGGCCGCGGGCGGCCACGTAATTGACGTCGCAGGCGGTGATGAAGGGCGGCACATCGAGGTTGACGCGGGTGGTGCCGCTGATCATCGCCAGACGCCCGATGCGCGAGAACTGGTGCACCAGCACGCCGCCCGAAATGAAGACGTGGTCTTCGATCTCCACGTGCCCGGCGATCAGCGAGCAGGAACAGATCACGTTGTCGTCGCCCACCACGCAGTTGTGCGCGATGTGCACGTTGGGCATGACGTAGTTGTCGTTTCCGATCACGGTGGCGGAACCCGGCTGTGTGCCGCGCGAGATCGTCAGGTATTCCCGCAGAACGTTGCGGTCGCCGATGCGCAGGCAACTGGGCGGGCCCGGGTCGAATTTCTTGTCGAGCGGGTCGGTGCCCAGTTGCGCGCCCGAGTAGAGGTGGTTGTCCTGGCCCAGCGTCGTGTAGCGCTTCACCACGGCGAAGGGGTCGAGCCGGGTGCCCCGCCCGATTTCCACGTCCTCCTCGACGATGCAGTAATGGCCGATGGAAGCCTCGGGGTGCACCCGCGCCTGGGGATGAACGATGGCAGTGGGAGCGATCATGCCAAAGGAATATGTTACCCGACACGGGGAAGTAATAGGACGCAGATAAACGCAGAAAAACCAGATGGACCAATCCGATCCGATCTGCGTTTTTCTGCGTTTATTTGCGGCCCATCCCTCCGGTCAGAAGGTCAGCTTGAGGCCGAACTGCACCACACGGGCATCGCGCGTGTCGGTGACCACCGCGAAATTACTGGCCAGCGGGTTGATGGCGGTCGCGGTGGTGCTCAGCGTGCGCCCCACGGTGCTGAACGACGGGTGGTTGAAGGCGTTGAACATCTCGCCGCGGAACTGCAGGTTCTTGCCTTCGCTTACCTTGAAGTTCTTGAACAGCGCGATATCCCACTTGTTCACGCCCGGGCCGCGCAGCGCGTTGCGGCCGAGGTTGCCGAAGGTGCCGTTGGCCGGGCGGGCGAAGGCGTCGCGGTTGAACCACTGGTCGGTGGTGCGTGGCCCCTGGGCATCGGCGATGGCGTTGGGCCGCTGATTCTGGGTGCCGCCGATGCCGGCCACGTCGTAGTTCATAACCACGTCCAACGGATAACCCGACCACATCCGGACGATGCCGGAAAGCTGCCAGCCGTTCAGCACCGGCCGCAACACCGGTTGGTTGAGCGACCCGCGGGCGAAGCGGGGCAGGTAGCAGATGAAGTTTGAGGTGAACACGTGGGTGCGGTCGTAATCGTAGGGCCCGCGCTCGGCGCTGATGTTGTTCCTGTCCGGCGGCAGGTCCGTGTCGCCCCGCTCGCTCGAACCGTTGTCGATGGTTTTACCCCAGGTATAGGCGAGGCCTACCGATAGGCGGCCCGCCATGCGCCGGTTGAAGGCCACCTGCATGGAGTCGTAGCGGCTGTCGGCAGAGCTTTCGCGGTAACTGATGCTGCCGTATCCGACGTAGGGACGGACGGCGTTGATCCTGTTCCCGGGGTTGGCGCCCAGCACCCCCGCCTGCGGCGCATTGATGTTGACCGGGCGATTCAGGTGGACGGCGTGCGTGCCCACGTAACTGACCTTCAGAATGGCCTTGGGAAAGACCTCCCGCTCGATGCCCAAGCTCCATTGCTGCACCGTCGGAGCCAGCATCGGCAGGCCGATGGCGATCAGGCTGGGCGGCGCCGAGGCGGGCTCGGTTCCCACGCGCAGGTCCTCCAGCCGCGGGTTCACCAGTGTGACGGTCCGCGAAAACGGCGGGTTACTCAGGCCGCTGTCCAGGTATGTGCCCAGCAGCGGGCGGGTGTAATACATGCCGTAGCCGCCGCGCAGGACCGTGTTCTTCCTCTGGAACGGCGCCCAGGCGAAACCGAAGCGCGGCCCCAGTAGGTTGGCGTTGTTGTTGCTGATTTTGCGGCCGTACGGCGAATTCTTTCCCGCCACGATCATTCCATTGAGCGCATCGCCGGTGTTGGGGACCAGGTTGCCGGTCGTGGCGTCAACGCGGGGCGTTTTGGTCCGGTCCCAGGCCGAGGGGATGAAATTGGCGGCCACATCGCCGCGGTCGTAGGGGGTGAAGTAGGTCACGTAGCGGAAACCGAGGTTCAGCGTCAGGTTTCGCGTCGCTTTGAAATCGTCCTGGATGAAGGCTTCCATCGAAGAGAAGCGCTCGTCGGTCCATACCGTCTTTTCCACCTCGCTATAGCCGTTCGGGAAACCGAGCAGCATGTTCGCCACGGCGTTTTTCGAGAAGGCGGTGTTGAACGAAAAGCCGCCATTGGTTTGCGGCGAGAATTTCTGCTCCCGATTGCCGGCATAGAAATAGTAGCCCCCGGCCTTGAGAATGTGCCGGCCGGAGATCTTCGAAAGGTTGTCCGACCACTCGAAGGTGGACAGTTCCTTGTGGCCGGTGTCCTGGACATTCAGGGTGGCGTAGCCGGAAAGGCTGATATCGGGAATGCTGTTCTTGCGGTTTTCCGGAAAAAGTTCCGGGATGTTGATGCCCAGCGCGGTGCGGTCGGCCAGCGTGGACCTTGAGAACATATCGAAGTAGCGGCGCGAGTAGTTGAAGCTGGCCTGGTTCATCACCGTGGGGCCGATCATGTTGGTCACGTTGAAGACGAAGTTCTTGCCCGGCCGGTCCGACTGCGTGGAGGCCAGTCCCGGCCAGGGGGTGTAGTTGCCGGTGGTGCCCGAGCCGCCGTAGGGGTTGCGAACGTAGGTGGAATCCTGCAGGTAGCGGCCGTACACCTTGAACGACGGCGAGAAGTTGTGATCGATGCGCATCACCTCTTCCCGCCAGTCCTGGATGCTGGGCGCGGCCGAGGTGTAGTTGTTGGTCCCCGAGGGGGCCTTCCAATTGGGATCCGGCCACAGGTTCAGCAGCTTGACCGCGTTCTGGTCAAGGCGCGCCGAGGGGATGATGCCGCCCGGGAAGCCGACGCTGGTGTTCAGCGGATCGACGACCGGGTCGTCGCTGGTGCCGAAGAGGCCATCGCGTCCCGCCCCCAAACTGCTGAAATCGCCCTTCTTGAACGCGGGAATCGGCACCGTGGTGTTGACCGTGGCCTGGCGCATGCTGATGCGGTTGAACTCCTGGTTGAAAAAGAAAAAGGTCTTGTCGCGCCCGCGGTTGTAGCGCAGGGGCACCGGCCCGCCCAGCGAATAGCCGAAGTTGTTCAGCCGCAGCGGCAGGATCTGGTGCGAGAAATAGTCGCGGGCGTCCATGGCGTCGTTGCGGAAGAACTCGTAGAGCGAGCCGCGATAATTCTTCGTGCCGCTCTTGGTCACGACGTTGATCTGCGCGAAGCCGGCCCGCCCGTACTCGGCCGAGTAGGCCGAAGTGAGCACGGTGAACTCGGCAATCGCTTCGAGCGAAGTAAAGGTGTTCTGGGCGCTGCTGCCCACGATCACGTCGGAGTTGTTGCCGCCGTCCATGTTAATGTTCATCGCCGTGGCGCGCGCCCCGTTGATCGAGACGTTGGGGTTGCTGTTGGGGTCCATGCGATCGCCCTGGTAGGAGCTGACGCCGGGCACCAGCTCCAGCAGGGTCATGAACGAGCGCCCGTTCAACTGCAGCTCGCGTACCTGCTCGCCGGAGATCAACGTGCCCTGGTCCCCCGATTCGGTTTGCACTTGCTCGGCTGATTCCGTGACCGACACTTCCTGGGCCAGTTCGCCGACCTGAAGCTGAAGATCGATGCCCAGCCGGTCGCTGACGTGAAGCGCGACGCCCTTTCTGAGGGCCTTCTTGAAGCCGGCGTGCGTGACGGAAACGTCGTAGACGCCAATCGGCAGGTTGGGGAAGGCATAGAGGCCGTCCTGGCTGCTGACCGTTTTCCGGAGCGTTCCGGTATCTGTGTGAGTGGCGACGACCTCGGCGCCCGGGATGGCGGCGCCGCTGGCGTCGGTAATGCGGCCGCTGATGGCGCCGCCGGTCTCCTGCGCGCCCAGCGGGAGCGCATTCAGCGAGAGGAATAAGAAGAAGACGATAGCTGCCGCTTTTAACAGACACTGCGTCCTTGTCATTGTCATGCTCCTCTGAAGACCGCTTCCGCCGGGCATTCTATCACTTGAAGGGGCATGTCACCACCAAGGCACCAAGACACCAAGTTGTGCCCGCCTTGGTGTCTTGGTGTCTTGGTGGTCACGTTTTTTCGTTACAATGAGCAGCGATGAGGCGTGAGACAAACATCGAGGCAACCGTCGAGGCGCTGGCGCGGCTGGTCGGTGGAACAGCGGAAGGCGAAACGGGCCGCGCCGTCCGCGGAGTGGCCATCCTGGAAAGCGCGGCGGCGGATCAGGTGGTCTTCGCCAGCTCACCCCGGGCCCTGGAACAGGCCCTGGCCGGCCCCGCCGGCTGCATCGTGATGGGCGAGAAGGATGACGCCAAGGGGCGCACCGTGATCCGCGTGGAGAACCCGCGGCTGGCCTTCGCGCGCCTCGTGGGGCATTTCCATCCACCGGCGCCCCCGGCGCCCGGCGTCCATCCGACGGCCGTCGTGGATCCGGCCGCCCGGCTGGCTTCCGGCATCAGCATCGGCCCCTGCGCGGTGATCGGAGCGGGCGCCGAAATCGGGGCCGATTGCGCCATCGGCGCCGGCTGCGTGGTGGGCCAAGGCGCGCGCCTGGGGCCCGGTTGCCTGCTCCACCCGCGCGTTACCATCTATCCCGGGGTCACGGTCGGGGCCCGCGCCATCCTGCATTCCGGCGTGGTGCTGGGCGCCGACGGCTTCGGGTTCGTGTATGACGGCCGGCGCTACGAAAAATTCCCCCAGGTGGGAACGGTCGAAATCGGCGACGACGTCGAGATCGGCGCCAACACCACCGTGGACCGGGGCGCGCTGGGCGTGACCCGCATCGGCGCCGGCACCAAGATCGACAACCTGGTGCAAATCGCCCACAACGTGCAAATCGGCGAACACGTCGTGATCGCCGCGCAAACCGGCATCTCCGGCAGTTGCCTGATCGAATCGCATGCGGTCATTGGCGGGCAGGTGGGGCTGGGCGATCACGTCACGATCAAGAGCGGCGCGGTGCTGGCCTCCAAGTGCGGCGTGACGTCGCACAAGATCGTGCGCGGCGGGCAAACCTACTGGGGCGTGCCGGCCCGCCCGCTCAAAGAATACCTGGCGCAGTTGGCGGTGGTGTCGCGGCTGGCCAAAAAGAAAGTGATGAGTGACAAGTGATGAGTGACCAGTGAAAGAACGCCGCTCGTCACTTGTCACTTGTCACTTGTCACTATCAGGCCCGCTCCTGGTAGGTGCCTTCCTCGGTGTTGACCCGGATGCGGTCGCCCTGGTTGACGAACGGCGGGACCTGCACCACCAGGCCGGTCTCCAGCTTGGCCGGCTTCATCACGTTGGAAGCGGTGGCGCCCTTGAACGACGGCTCCGTCTCGACCACTTCCATGTCCACGGTCGCCGGCAGTTCGATGCCGATCGGCTTGCCTTCGTAGAACTCGACCTGGATTTTCAGATTGGGAGTCAGATACTGGACAGTGTCGCCGAGAGTGTCCTTGTTGAGATGGATCTGCTCGTAGGATTCGGTGTTCATGAAGTGGTAATCGTCGCCGTCCTGGTACAGGTATTCCATTTCGTGCTCGTCCAGCACCGCCCGCTCGACGCGGTCTTCCGACGAGAACCGGTGATCGGCCATGTTGCCGCTGCGCAGGCTGCGCATGCGGACCTGGACGAAGCCGCGCAGGTTGCCCGGCGTGCGGTGCGTCACGCTGAAGATGCTGTACAGCTCCCCGTTATGCTTGATCACCACTCCGGGGCGCAATTTCGTTGCCTGAATCATCACGCTCCATTCTAAACCAAAGGCCGCGGGCTTTCAGCACCAAGCCACGAAGAGGCAAAGGCACAAAGAATGGTTTTTCTTGGAGCCTTTGTGTCTTTGTGCCTTGGTGTTGAAAAACGCTCCAATCATTTGTATGGGATTGGCTTGTCCGACATGGTGGCGGCCATGATGGCTTTGGCGGTGTGCAGCCGGTTCTCGGCCTCATCGAAAACCACCGAGTTGGGGCCGTCAATGACCTCGTCGGTGACCTCGTAGCCGCGGTCGGCCGGCAGCGGATGCATGTAGAGCGAGCCGGGCCGCGTCAGGCTCATCTTGGCCCGGTCGCAAATCCAGTGCTGGTATTTCTTGGCCAGCTCCAGCGACTCCTGGGGCCTGGCGCCCATGGTGTCCAGGCATCCCCAACTCTTGGGGATGACGATATCGGCGCTGTCGAAGGCGTCCTGCATGCGGTCGCTCACCTGAAAGCGCACGCCCGCCGCCGCGGCGTTGGCGCGGGCGGCCTCCAGCGTTTCCGGCATCAGGCGGTACTCGGGCGGGTGAGCCAGCGTCACGTCCAGCCCGAACCGCGTCATCAGCATGATCAGGCCCTGGGGCACCGACAGCGGCTTGGCGTAGCTCGGCGCATAGGCCCAGCTCACGCCGATCTTGCGCCCGCGCAGGTTCTTGCCCAACCGCTCCCGGATGGTCATCAGGTCGGCCAGCGTCTGACAAGGATGGTCCACGTCGCACTGCATGTTGATGACCGGCTTGTCGGCCCACCGCGCCACCTCGCGCATGTAGCGGTTGCCTTCTCCGGGAACCAGGTCGTGCCGGATAGCGATGGCGTGGCCGTAGCGCGACAGGATGATGCCGGTGTCCTTGGGGCTTTCGCCGTGCGCGATCTGCATCACGTCCGCGGTCAGGAAATGCGCGTGGCCGCCCAGTTGCGTGATGCCGGCCTCGAAGGAATTGCGGGTGCGCGTCGATTTGTCGAAAAACAGCAGGAAAATCGTCTTGTCGGGCAGGTAGCGGTGGGGCCTGCCCGCCCGGAAGCGCCGCTTCAAGTCGCCGGACAGCGCCAGGAGCTTGTCGATTTCCGCCTCGCTCCATTCCTGCGTGGTGATCCAGTCTTTCCCGCGGGCCCAGAAGGTTTTTCCTCTCTTCGAAACAGCCATTCGCTTCACCTCGGAAGTTCGAGCCGCAGATTTCGCAGATTCCACAGATGAAAATCGGTGAAATCTGCGCCATCTGCGGCTAAGGTTCTTTCACGTTGACGTAATTGATGCGCCTTGTATCGGAGACGGCCTCCAACAGGGTCTTCAACTGAAGGAACGGCAGCAGGCGAATCACGTGGCCCTCGGCCGCCACGCCGGGTTTCGCCTGCCATCGCAGCACCTGGTTATCGGAACAGCGCAGCTCGGCTTCCACCACGCCGTCGTCGAAGCGCGCCACGTCGCCGTCAACCGCCAGGCGGTACGGCCGGCCCTCGAGTGTGCCGTAGATCGTCCGCCGCTCGCCCGCGCACTCCAGGAAAAACCCCTGGCGGCCCGCGGCGCGGTAGGAGTCAAGGCTGCCGAAAAAGCGCGGCTTTTCGACCTGCGGCCCGCCGTCCTCCGGACAGTACACGTCGCAGTTGCCGCAGTCGTTGCAGAGGTCGGCATAGTTGGCGATCTGGTGCGCCTTCTCGACCTTGAACCGCCCGCCGGCCATTTCCAGCAGCCCTCCGCCTTCAACGCGGTAGTCGCTGTAGGCCGCCTCGACCGGCTCCGTTTCGTACACGAAGTTGGCGTCGTTCGGGCAGACCGGAATGCACTTGTCGCAGTTGATGCAATCGAACAGACGGAGGCGGGAGCCGATCTTGCGCGGCGCGGCGCGGTTCTCGGCGGCGCGGTACCGCGGATCGGCGGTAGCCTGCTCCACGATCGGCGCGGTATTGAGCAGGCCCGCCTGGGCCGCCAGCAGCGATTCGAGCCGCTCGATCCGGTCGCGCCAGAAACTGCCGAGCCGGGGCGGCACGGCGGGCCAGACGCGCAACGCGAATTCGCGCTCCATGCCGGCAAAAACGTCGTTGAGGATGGCACAGGCGTCCTTGCCTGTGTCCGCGGGCAGGCTGGAAGGCCTGCCCCACCCCCGGTTCCACCAGCCCAGCAGCGCGGCATGGGCGGCGCTGAGCCATTGCTCGGCGGCTGCCGCCTGCGCGGCCGACAATCTCCCCCATTCCCTGGCCAGCGGCTCGCGCAATTCACCGACCACGCGGCGGATGGCCTGCTCGCCGGCGCCCTTGTGCCGCAGCAGGAACTCCGCACGGGTCACGGCGCCGACTTCCTGCATGCGCGCCTCCAGCCGGGCCATGTAGCGCGGCAGGCGGCCGTAACCGCCCGCCCGCAGCAGGTCGGTGCAGGTGGTGACGGGAACGAAATCCAGCGCCACCATGTCGGCGAAGTTGAGCGCGTCCACCCCGGCCGAGAAGGAAATGGGAATGGCGCCGCCCGCACGCTGGCGAAATTCCCGCACCAGGTTCAGCGTGATGACGTGCAGCGGCTGGCCGGAAAGGTACATGACCGGGTCGGTGAAGAACGACCCGTGGTTCTCCACCACCAGGGTGTTGGAGAACTTCACGGCCAGGCGCCGGCCGCAGCCGCGCGCCACGGCATCCAGGCGCGAGAGGATGTCCAGCGCCTCGTCGAACTTCAGGTCGTTGTCGAAAGCCTCCTGGCGCAGCCGGATCTCGTCGTAGCCGAGCACGTCGTGGAGCAGGTGCTCGACCGCCGGGCGGCCCAGCAGCGTCGGGTTCATCTTGACGCAGACGTGCACGCCCAGTTCGGTAAGCAGGAAGCGGCAGATGCGCTCGATTTCATCGGCCCGGCACCCGTGAAAGGTGGAAAGCGAGATGCTGTCGCTGACGGTGGCCGGGAAGTCCAGGTCGCGGTACGGCGCCAGCGGTCCGGTCAGGCAGCCGCGCAGCTCGTCGATCACCGCGCGGGCGTCCTTCATCGACTCAATCCAGCGGCGCACGCCAGGCGAGCTGATTCCCTCCAGGCTGTAGCCCACGCTCATGTCCAGGATGGTCTCCCCATTGCGGATTGCGGATTGCGAATTGCGGATTGCGGGCTGGAAATCCGCAATCCGCAATCCGTAATCCGCAATTCCGGTAAGCAACCCGGAGGCCTTGAGGATCTCGATCATCATGGCCGCGGCCACGTACTCGCGCAGCGAGGCCTCGAGTTTCAGCTCCTGCGACCACTCCACGTTGTACCCCACGTTGTGAATGTCGATGCAGGGCCGCGGGATCTTCAGCTCGTCGAGGATCTGAATGGTTTTCAGCTCGATAATGCGCGCGCCGGCCAGCCAGCAGAGCACGATGTTCTGCGCCATCTGGCCGTGCGGGCCGGCCGCCGGCCCCAGGGGTGTGGAGGCGCGCCGGCCCTGGAACACCGCCGAGGTGTCCAGCACCGGATTCCCGCGGAAGAAGCGGTCTTTGGGCAGATCGAAGATCTTGCCCTCGTTCCGGTACTCGTGGAACATCCGCATCAGCAGACGGTCCAAACGGATTGGTCGCAATTCCGACATGAAGTGAGCTATCAGCTATCACCTTGATAAACCAGCGGGAAGGCCGCGTAAAACTGCGTGGCGGCCACCAGGTGGTCGATAGGGACGCGCTCACGCGCGGTATGCGCCACGTCCTCCCGGCCCGGCCCGAAACCGATGGTGGGCACGCCCATGATTCCCATGGTGGCGA
>Ga0315291_10000632_pt1 | contig 46694 bp, 50 predicted proteins | sample YL17G12_20_MG_FD_203070 | JGI IMG/M metagenome (GOLD analysis project Ga0315291, IMG submission 203070) | Sediment microbial communities from Yellowstone Lake, YNP, Wyoming, USA - YL17G12_20 | ecosystem: Environmental > Aquatic > Freshwater > Lake > Sediment | place: USA: Wyoming | collected...
ATTTCGGCTCCGGACGGCATCCTTATGAGGTCCGGAGCTGGAAGACGACCCGGGCCTTTGCATTGTATGACCTAGCCCTGCTCGGCAGACCCGAGCCGGCGTACGCCGAAAAACTTTTCGCCGAAAGGGACGATCTGCCGATCTTCGGCCGCGCCCTTCTCCTCAAGGCCCTCCATTTTGGGAAAGGGACGCTCCGGGCGCAGAACATGCTCCTCGACGAGCTTTTGAACATGGTCAAGGTCACCCCGGCGAACGCTCATTTCGAAGAAGGCGAATCTGCCGGCCTGGAGTGGGTCTATTCCTCCAACCTGAGGACCACGGCCTTCGTCCTTCAGACTCTCATCGAGATCGGGTCCGATCATCCCCTGGTCCCGCAGATCGCCAGATGGATCGTCGACAAGAGAAGGTCCGGCCACTGGCACTCGACCCAGGAAAATTTCTATGTCTTCTACGCGCTCAACGACTTCTTCCGGACCTATGAAAAAGAGAGGCCTGATTTCGCCTTCAAGATGACCTTGGACGCCCGGATGCTCCTTGAGGGTTCGTTCAAGGGCCTCGACGCCGGGATCAAGACGGCCCGGATGAAGCTTTCCGCGCACCCCGCCGGCAAGGAGCTTCCGCTGGCCGTCCGGAAGGATGGAGACGGGACCCTCTATTACACCGTGCGCATGACCTATGCGCCGGGTCAAAGGCTCGAGGCCAGGGACGAAGGGATCTCGGTCCTCAAGCACCTCGAGTCCCTCGACGGGAAGCCCCTCCGGACGGTCAAAGCCGGCTCCTTGGTCGTCGTTGCCGTCGATGTCGTCATGCCCCAGGAGGGACTTTTCATCGTCGTGGATGATCCGCTCCCGGCCGGGTTCGAAGCTGTCAACCCCTCGTTCCTCACCGAGAGCGAAGAAGAGCTGAGGAAGCTGGACAAGATCAACGCAGGCAATGAGCGGTGGTGGGAAGGCTTCCGTCATGTCGAAATGCGCGACGACCGCGTCCTGCTCTTCGCGGATTCCCTGACGGCCGGACTCCACACTCACCGCTACCTGGCCAGGGCCCTGACGTTCGGCACGTTCCTGGCGCCGGGAACGAAGGTCGAAGAAATGTACTCGCCCGAGGTCTTCGGGCGGGGGACGGAGCAGACCGTCACGATAGAGAAATGAGAAGACGGAAAAGAGTCCTCCTGCTCGCAGTTCTGGCGCTCGCCGCCGGTGTCGCCGGGTCCTTATATCTTCCTTTCCCGAAGTCGAAGCTCGATCCCGGGCCCGTCCTCTCCCTTCGCATCACGGACCGCAACGGCGTTCTTCTCCGGGAGGTCCTTTCGGATGAGGGGGGCCGGTGCCGGTGGGTCGGGCTCGGGGAGGTATCCCCCCACCTCATCAGGGCGACGCTGGTTTCGGAGGACAGGAATTTTTTCCTCCACAAAGGGGTAAATGTTCCGTCGGTCATCCGGGCGCTCCTTCAGAACCTCCGGCACGGCCGGGTCATCTCCGGCGCCTCCACGATCTCCCAGCAGGTCGTGAGGAACCTGGGACGCCGGCCTCGGACCCTCCTCTCCAAGCTCGTCGAAGCCTGGCTTGCGGTCCGGTTGGAGCACACCCTTTCCAAGGAAGACATCCTGATCCAGTATCTTAATCGGGTTCCTTACGGAAACCTGGCTCATGGGGCCGAGGCGGCCTCGCGGCTCTATTTTGAAAAACCCTGTTCGCAGCTCGGTCCGGCCGAGGCGGCCTTTCTGGCCGGGGTCCCGCGCTCCCCGTCCGCGTCGAATCCCTACCGGGATCTTCCGGCCGCGCTCAAAAGACAGAAGGAAATCCTTCGATCGATGGCCCGAAGCGGGCTTCTCACGGCAGAAGAATACCATCGGACGGCGGCGGAAGACATCCGCATCTCGCCCGCGGCCGATCGTTTCCGGGCCCCGCACTTCTGCGACCTCGTCCTCCGGTCCATAAAGGTTCCTCAAAGGTACCGGCTGAGCGAGGTTCGGACGAGCCTCGACTACGGTCTCCAGAAAAAAGTCGAGGCCCTGCTTTCCGACCATCTGGATTCCTTGAGAGAGAAGGGCATCACGAACGGATCCGTGATCGTCATGGACAACGACGGGGGCGATGTCCTGGCCCTGGCCGGGTCCCGCGACTTCTTCGACGCCCGCCATGACGGCCAGGTCAACGGCGCCCTGGCCTTGCGACAGCCCGGATCCGCCCTCAAACCCTTTACCTATGCCCTGGCCCTGGAACGGGGGATGACGGCGGCTTCGGTCATCGATGACGCCCCCAACGCCTTTCCGACCCTCGAAGGGAATTACGAGCCGCAAAATTACGACAGGAAGTTTCATGGTCCCATCCGCATGCGCAGCGCCCTGGCCTGTTCCTACAACGTTCCTGCCGTGGCCGTGCTGGAAGCCGTCGGACCCGACCTGCTCTACCGGAGGCTCAAGGACCTCGGGTTCGACAGCCTTCGAAAGCCCCCGGAGTTCTACGGCCTTGGGTTGACCCTGGGCAACGGCGAGGTCAGCCTTTTCGAGCTGGCCGGGGCCTACGCCGCCCTGGCCAGGGGTGGCCGCTATCAGAAGGATAGGATGGTCATCCGGATGACCGGGAAGGACGGGATGGACGTTCCGATGCTCGGCCCCGATAGGGCCGCTGATGTCCTCTCTCCGGCCGCGGCATTCATCATCACCCACATCCTGTCCGACGGGGACGCCCGGGTCCCCTCTTTCGGCTACCGTTCGCCGTTTAACTTCCCTTTCCCGTGCGCGGCGAAGACGGGGACATCCAAGGATTACCGGGACAACTGGACGATCGGATACACTTCCCGGCAAACCGTCGGGGTCTGGGTCGGGAACTTCGACGGGAAGCCCATGCACGACGTTTCAGGCGTCACCGGCTGTGGTCCGCTTTTCCGGGACATCATGCTCCTCCTGAACGCCAAGGACCCTCCCCCGCCCTTTGCGGAGCCCCGGGGGCTCGTCCGGAGGTCGATCTGCCCTCTTTCCGGCCGGCTGGCCCGGGCTGCCTGTCCCGGCCGGATGGACGAGATTTTCATCTCCGGGACGGAACCGCGGGAGGTTTGTTGGACCTCCCATGGCGAAGGGGCCGGCCCCGGTCTCATGACCGCTTCCGTATCCGGGATCTCATCCCGCCGGCATCCCGTCCTCAGGATCATTTTTCCCCGGGACGGCGGCATCTTCAAGATCGATCCCGTTCTGCGTAAAGAATACCAAGTGATCGGGCTCAAGGCCGACCCGAGCGGCGTCGACGGCCCCGGAACCATCGAGTGGTGGATCAACGGGCGGATGGCGGGGACCTCAGCTTCCCCCTCTGGCTTTTCCTGGAAACTCGCACCCGGTTCATATACAATAAAGGCTGCGTCCGGGACCGGCGTCCTAAGGATCGAAAGCCGGCCGGTCCGGATCATCGTGATCACGTAACCTTACTTAGAGGATTCCGAAAATGACACGAAGAAATATCTTGATCGCGTTGAGTTTCCTGGGCTTCCTCACCGATAAGGCCCGGGCCAAGAATGGAAGGAGTGAAGAGATGAAGAAAGAAATCAAGACCGACAAGGCGCCGAAGGCCATCGGCCCCTATTCCCAGGCCATCGTGGCCAACGGGTTCGTCTTTGCTTCAGGGCAGATCCCCGTCGACCCAGCGACCGGGGAACTGAACCAGGGGAGTCTCGAAGACCAGGCCCGGCAGGTCCTGAAGAACCTGGCGGCCGTCTTCGAGGCCGCCGGAAGCTCGATGGACCACGTCGTGAAGGCCAATGTCTATCTTCAGGACATGAACGATTTCAGCAGGATGAACACCGTCTACGCCGAGTTCTTCAAGGTTCCTTATCCGGCCCGGGCGGCCGTCCAGGTAGCCCGCCTCCCCAGGGACGTCAAGATCGAGATCGAAGCCGTCGCGATCCTCAAATAGCATGCCTCTATATGAATTCCTCTGCGGCTCCTGTGGAAACCGCTTCGAGTCGCTCGTCCGCCTCGGGAAGGAGAAAGAGGTCTGTTGTGAGGTCTGCAAGAGTAACGACGTCCGGAAACTCCTGTCCTCCTTCGGGATCGGCGGGGGCAGCGGTCGCCTGAAGACCTCCTCGAGCGGCTGCTCGACGTGCTCCAGCCATTCCTGCAGCACATGCAAATAGCCCCGAACGGAATTCGTATCGGCGTCGACACCGGCGGGACCTTCACCGATTTCGTCATCTGGAAGGACGGGGACCTTTTCAACAAAAAAGTCCTCTCGACTCCGCACGATCCGTCCAAGGCCATCCTAGAAGGCGTAGGGGAGTTTCTTGAGCTCGGTCGGCCGGTCTTCATCATCCACGGCACGACGGTCGCCACCAACGCCCTCCTAGAGAACAAAGGCGGCCGGATCGCCCTTATCACGACCTCCGGATTCGAAGATGTCCTGGCCATCGGCCGTCAGGTCCGGCGGGAGCTTTATAGCCTTAAGGGCGAGTCGAGGTTCATCCTGGTGCCACGGGAGCTTCGCTTCGGGCTGGATGAACGCCTCCGGGCTTCCGGCGAGATCGACAAGAAGCTCTTGCCCGTCCGCGTCCGGGAAGTTGTCGCCCGGATTAAGAAATGCAGCGTCGACGCCGTAGCGGTCTGCCTGATCCATTCCTACGCCAATCCCGATCACGAAGTCCTCGTGGCCCGGGAGCTCCGGAAAGCCGGCCTCCTTGCCTCGGTCTCGAGTGAGCTCCTTCCCGAATACCGGGAATACGAGCGGACCGCGCTCACGGCCGTCAACGCCTATCTCATGCCCGTCATGGACAAGTACCTTGACGGGCTCGAAAAAAAAATCAGCCCTGCTGACCTGCGGATCATGCAGTCCAACGAAGGGTCCATTCCCCCTGAAAAAGCCCGGAGGGAGCCTGTCCGGACCGCCCTTTCCGGCCCGGCCGGAGGAGTCGTGGCCGCTTCCCGCCTGGCCGGGTCGGCCGGCTTTCCGAACATCGTCAGCTTCGACATGGGCGGGACGTCGACGGACGTTTCGCTCATCGACGGTTCGATCCGCCGGAGCCGGGAGGGCCGGATCGGCGAATTCCCGGTCCGCCTCCCGACGATCGACATCCATTCCGTAGGCGCCGGCGGCGGCTCGATCGCCTACGTGGACGGCGGCGGCTCGCTGCGCGTCGGCCCGCAGAGCGCCGGGGCCGATCCCGGGCCGGCCTGCTACGGAAAAGGAGACCTGCCGACCGTGACGGACGCCAACCTCTTTCTGGGGCGTCTGGACCCGGACTTCTTCCTCGGCGGCAGGATGCGCGTTCAGCCGGAACGGAGCCGAAAGGCCATCGGCGAGCTGGCGGCCCGGATCGGGAAATCCCCTCTCGCGACGGCCCTCGGTGTTATTGCCGTGGCCAACGCCAATATGGAAAAAGCCATCCGCGTCATCTCGGTGGAGCGGGGTTTCGACCTCAGGGACTTTTCCCTCTTCTCGTTCGGGGGCGCCGGAGGCATGCACGCGGTGGAAATGGCGGAGGATCTTCGGATGCCCCGGGTGATCGTCCCCAGGAACGCGGGGGTTTTGTCCGCCCTTGGCCTCCTCGTCGCGGATTCCGTCAAGGACCACTCGATGTCGATCCTGAAGAATGCGGCCGCCGTCCGTCCGGGCGAACTCGAAAAATCTTTTCTTGTCCTGGAGTCCGCAGGCCTCGAGGACATGAGGGCCGACGGGTTCAGAGACGCGGACATCTCCTTCCAGCGGTTCGTCGATCTCCGGTATCTTGGGCAGTCCTATGAGATCTCCGTCCCGTTCAGGACCGGACGCGCGGGCCGCAGGGCCGTTTTCGAGGCGTTCCATCGCGAACACGAAAAACTCTATTCCTACCGTCATCGGGACAGGGCCGTGGAGATCGTCAACATCCGTCTGAAAACCGTCGGCGTCACAAAAAAGGTCGAGTTTGAAAAGAACAGGGAAAGGAGATGTCCGCCGAAAGACGCGGCGATTAAGACACAAACCTTGTGCGTGAAGGGCCGTCCTCATCAAGCCGTCGTTTACGACAAGTCCCGCCTCCGGGCCGGAACGAAGATCGCCGGGCCCGCCCTCGTCATCGACCCCGAATCAACGGCGTTTCTTCCCCCGGGATACGCGGCCCGCGTCGATCCGTACTTAAACCTGATCATCGGAAAAGGCTGAGCGGGAATGGAAAGATACGATCCGATCGAGCTCGAGCTTTTCAAGAACATCTTCATTTCCATCTCGGAAGAAATGGCGGCCGTCCTCGGCAGGACCGCCCTCTCCCCCAACATCAAGGAGAGGAAGGACTTCTCCTGCGCTCTTTTCAACGACCGCGGCGAAACTCTCGCCCAGGGTTCGCACATCCCCGTCCATCTCGGGGCGATGCCGCTTTCGGTCCGGGCGGCCATGGAGAGCGTCCGCTTCGAGGAGGGGGACCTGGTCATCCTCAACGATCCTTACCGCGGCGGCACCCACCTCCCGGACATCACCTGCGTTTCTCCGGTCTTCGTCCGCGGTAAACTCGGCTTCTTTGCCGCGAACCGCGCCCACCATTCCGATGTCGGCGGCATGACCCCGGGGTCGATGCCCCTGGCCCAAGAGATCTTCCAAGAAGGCTTGATCATACCGCCCCTCAAACTCGTCCGAAAAGGAAAGATCGATGACGGCATCCTCGCCCTCATCCTCTCCAACGTCCGGACGCCGGACGAGAGGCGCGGCGATATCCTGGCCCAAGTGGCAGCCAACGGCATCGGCAGGCGAAGGATTCTGGAAACGATCGAAAGATACGGGCTGGCTAAGGTCGTCCGCAACGGCCGCCTCGTCCAGGACTATACCGAACGCGTCCTTCGCAGAACGATCAAGTCGATCCCGGACGGGACGTATGTCTTTTCGGATGTCCTCGACGACGACGGGATATCGGACTGCCCAATCCGGATCGGCGTCGAGATCGAGGTCAGCGGGGACACGGCCGTGGTCGACTTTTCCTCGTCCGCTCCCCAGGTTTCGGGTTCCGTCAACGCCAACTTTGCCGTGACCTGTTCGGCCGTCCTCTACGTCTTCCGCTCGCTCGTCGACGAGGACATCCCGTTCAACACGGGACTCCTGAGGCCCCTGAAGATCGTCGCGCCGAAGGGTCTCATCGTCAACGCTGAGTTCCCCGCCGCGACCGTCGGGGGGAACGTCGAGACGTCCCAGAGGATCGTGGACGTCCTCCTCGGTGCCCTGGCTAAGGCCTTGCCGGGAAGGGTTCCGGCCGCGAGTTCCGGAACCATGAACAACGTTGCCTTCGGCGGCCGAGACCCGACCCGGGAGAGAAGCTTTGCCTATTACGAAACGATCGGCGGCGGGATGGGGGCAAGCCCGGCGCGGGACGGCCTGAGCGGTGTTCATACCCACATGACAAATTCTCTTAACACGCCCGTCGAGGCGCTGGAGAATTATTTACCCGTCAGGATCCGGAGATATGGACTTCGTCCGGATTCGGGTGGGCGAGGCCGGTTCAAAGGCGGCGAAGGGATTGTTCGGGAATACGAATTCCTGGTCAAGTCGCAGCTGACCATCATTTCCGAGCGCCGGAAGTTCCCGCCCTATGGTCTTGAAGGGGGCCGCGCCGGCGCTGTGGGAAGGAATACACTCATCCGCAAGGGCCGGGAAACAGTCCTTGGCTCGAAAATCAACCTGAGGGTCGAACCCGGGGACATCCTTCGCGTCGAAACCCCGGGAGGAGGAGGCTACGGAAGAGGTTGAAGGCCCGTGAATGACGGGCGCCGGGATCAGCGCTTCTCGTAGAATTCCGCGACACAGGAAACGACGTGGTCCTGCTGTTCGGGCTCGAGTTCCGGATACATCGGCAGGGCCAGGACCTCGCGGCACGCTTTCTCGGTGATCGGGAAATCCCCGGGCCGGTAGCCCAGCTCCGAGAAACATTTCTGCATATGGAGCCCCAGGGGGTAGTAGACGGCCGTCCCGACCCCCTTCTCTTTGAGAGCGGCCTGGAGCGCGTCCCTGTCCTTGGCCCGGATCACGTACTGGTGATAGGTGTGGTAGTTCGCGGCCCCGGAATTCTTGTAAAGAGCATGGGGAAGCGCGATGAGGCCGCCCCCGGGCAGGCCCGCTTCCTGGAGCTTCCTATCGTAAACCTCCGCCCTTTTCCGGCGTTCTTCCTGCCAGCCCGGGAAGTGCTTGAGCTTCACGCGGAGGGCGGCCGCCTGGAGGGCGTCCAGCCGGAAATTTCCCCCGATGGCGTCATAGTAGTAGCGACGGGATTCGCCGTGGACCCGGAGGACCCGGACTTTGGCGGCCAGTCCTCCGTCGTTGGTCAGGACCATTCCGCCGTCCCCGAGGCCGCCCAGGTTCTTCGTTGGATAGAACGAGAGTGTTCCGGCGGTTCCCAGGGCGCAGGCCCGTTTGGTCCCGAGCTTGGAGGGATACTCGCTGCCGACGGCCTGGCAGGCGTCCTCGATAACCGCAAGCCCGTATTCCCGGGCCAGGTCGTTGATGGCGTCCATGTCCGCGCACTGGCCATAGAGGTGGACGGGGATGATCGCCTTGACGCGCGGGTTCCGCTTCTCCATGACCTTTTTTCTCAGGAGGAGGCCCAGCGATTCCGGCGAAAGATTGTAGCTCTTTTCATCGATATCGCAAAAAACAGGCCTGGCCTTGAGCCTGGCGATGGTGCCCGCGGTCGCGAAGAAAGTGAACGGGCTCGTCACCACCAAATCTCCCTCCCCTATCCCTAGGGCCATCAGGCTGACGAGAATGGCGTCGGACCCCGATGACACGCCGATCCCGTGGCCGACGCCGTGCAGGGCCGCCAGCTCTTTTTCCAAGGATTCGACCTCGGGTCCCAGGACGAACCCCTGGGAAGCAAGGACATCCAGGACTTTTTTATCCATTTCTTTCCTGATAGCCAGGTATTGCGCCTTCAGGTCCAAGCTGGGCACGTTCATGATGCTTAGCTCCTCCGTTTATTTCATGACCTTCTTCAGTTTTTTCTTCTCGATAAGCAGCATGCCCTGGTAGGAGACGTAGTTGAGAAGGATCATGACCCGCTCCCGTTCATCGAGCTCCTTCTTGAAGATCCCCTTGAGGCCTTTTAGGGGTCCCTCGACGACTTCGATCTCGTCGCCGATCGCGGGCTCCTGTCCGTATTTATCAAGCTCGATATGGCCATCCCTCTCCCGCACCCGGAGCTCCCGGATGATCTCTTCCGGGATGGGGATGGGGCCCTCCGGGTTCCCGACGATCTTTTTGACCCCGCGTGTATATTTTACCATTTGATATTGAGCGGGGTGATCGAACCGCAAGAAGGCATAGCCCGGGAAAAAAGGCCTGATGTGTTGCTCGAAGACATACTTCGGGCTGTAGATCGTGAAGCCCCCTTCCATGAACAGCCTTTCGACCTGAAAGTCCTTCTTGGGCTTAACGTTGATCACAAACCAGTCGTTCATCTCACTCACCGTCCATGAGGCCGAACCGTTCATAGGCGCCTGGCCGCCTGTCCCGGAGGAAATGCCTCTTGGCCGCGGACCTGGGGATCCTGTCGAAGTCACAGTCCGCGAAAAGGAGGGCGTCACGGCCTTGAGGAGCCCGGGCTATGACCCGGCCGTCTGGGTCGGCGACGAAGGACTCTCCCGCGAAGCGAAGGGCGTCCTCGCGCCCCACGCGGTTGACGAGGGCCGCGAAATAGCCGTTCTGGAAGGCGGCGACCTGGACTTCCGCCTCGAAGATGCCCTCGGTCCATTCCCCCACGGCCCCGGCCTGAGGGATGATGACGATCTCGGCGCCCAGAAGTCCCAATCCGCGCGTGTATTCCGGGAAATGCCTGTCATAACAGATAGCAACCCCCACTCGTCCCACGGCCGTCTGGTAGACGAGCTTCCCGGCTCCGCCTGGGTGATAGTAGCCGCGCTCGTGGAAGCCCGGCCCTTCCATGATGTGCATCATCCGCGTCACCCCGAGAAGCCTCCCGTCGGCGTCAATGACCGGTGAGGAATCATAGGTCCGGCCGCCTTTCCGTTCGAAAAGGTTGAGGACCGCGACAACGCCGTATTCCTTGGCCAGACTCCGGAACTTGTCCGTGATCGGGCCGGGGACCGGCTCCGCCTTGGCCCTGGACCCCCTGGCCGCCGGGACCTGCGGATAGAACCTCGAGAAGGCCAGCTCGGCGAAAGCGATCAGGCGGGCCCCCGCCCGGGCCGCTTTGGCGAAGCTCCGGGCCCCCCGCTCGATGTTCTCTTCCACATCGGGACCGGAGCGTTGTTGAACCAGGGCGATCCTCAATTTCGTGTCGCGCATAGCTCGTTCCTTAAGGCTGCCCCCCCGTTCTTAGGAAGCCGCGTTTTCGACATCCTTGACCGTCTTAGGGATCGGACGGCCGAGGACCCTGCGGCCCTTGTCGATCACAAGAACGTCGTCCTCGATGCGGATGCCGCCGAAATCGAGGAAAGTCTCCACTTTATCGTAATTGATGAAGTCGGTATGCTTCCTGTTCTTCCGCCATTCATCGACGAGGGCAGGGATGAAATAGACGCCGGGCTCGACCGTCATGACATGGCCGGGCCGGAGCTCCCTGGCCATCCTCAGATAGGCGAGTCCGAACTGTTCGCTCCGCTTGACGTTCGCGTCATATCCGACGTGGGTCTCCCCCAGGTTTTCCATGTCGTGCACGTCCAGGCCCAGCTGGTGGCCGAGGCCATGGGGGAAGAAGAGCGCGTGGGCGCCCTTCTCGACGGCCGCGTCCAGGTCGCCCTTCATCAACCCGAGGTCCTTCAGTCCACCGGCGATCGTCCGGGCCGCCTCGAGATGGATGTCCCGGAACCTGATCCCCGGCTTCATGGCGGCGATGGCCGTGAGCTGGGCCTCGAGAACGATCTCGTAGATGTCCCTCTGCCTGCGGTTGAACTTTCCGCCGACCGGGATGCTGCGCGTGATGTCGCAAGCGTAGTGAAGAGACGACTCCGCTCCGCAGTCGGCCACGAGCATCCGGCCTTTTTTGAGGGCGTTACCGGAGTACGTGTTGTGGAAAATGTGCCCGTTGATCGTCACGATGGGCGGAAAAGCGAAGGCCCCGCCGAGAGAGCGCATGATCCCCTCCATCGCCCCCGTCACCTCCCGTTCAAAACGCCCGGCCCGGGACATCTCCAGGGCCGCCATATACATAGGATACGTGATCTCCAGGGCTTCCTCGATCTCGCCGATCTCTTCGCCCGATTTCAACGAGCGCTGCTCGACGACGGCCCTGATGAGGCCCTCGGAGGCTTTGGACCGGACCTCGCGGGCCGGCGCCCCCGTCAACTCGCCGATCCTCTCGGAGATGTCCGCTCTGTATGGCGGGAGGAAGTGGACCGGACGCCGCTTTTCCAACGCGGCTTTGACGACGCCGTCAAGCTTTTCGAAAGCAAGCGTTTCCTTAATCCCGACCTGGGCCGCCCGGTCTTTCAACTTGGGCTGAGGGCCAACCCAGATGATGTCCTCGATCCCGACGTCGTCGCCGAAGAGAATTTCCCTGTTCTCGTCAATGTCGATCGCCGCGGCCAGTTCGGGGCTGTCCAAGCCGAAGAAATAAAGGAACGTGCTGTCCTGACGGAAGGGATAGACGTTGGCCCGATAGTTCATCGGGCTTTCCCCGTTCCCAAGAAAAAGGACGAGTCCGGATCCCAGGCGTTTCTTCAGCAGGTTCCGTCTCCGGACGTATGTTTTTTTCTCGAACATAGGACGCTCCTTGATAACAAATCCCTCGCCTTGATATAGCACGTCTCCGGACCCAAATCAACCGGATATTGCCGTTTTCCAAGGTAACGCCATGATGACCCGTCCTACCGATTTGGCCAGATCTTCTCGAGATGGCTGTGTTGATCGAGGCAGGAGGATGATGCTGGCTTGAAGTCCGGAACGGTCGGCCCGCCGATCACATGAAAAGGCTTTTGGCGGAACCGCAGAGGATATTTTCGAGCTCGCTTGGCTCCAGGGGCTTAATAAGGCAGCCCAAAGTGCCCGGCCGGTTGACACGCTTGATCGTCTGGGGGTCGGAGTAAGCGGTCATGTAAACGACGGGGATTCGAAAACGCCTGAAGATCTCGCCGGCCGCGATCACTCCGTCCATATCGCCTTTGATCTTGATGTCCATGAGGACCAGGTCCGGGCGAAGGGCTCCGGCTTTACGAAGGCCTTCTTCTCCCGAAGAGGCGATTCCTAAAGCCTTGAAACCCAGATCTTCAACCATGAAGCGGACATCCATGGCGATGACAGCTTCATCTTCGACGATGAGGACGTTTGTGTAATTCATGCGTTTTAAGCTTTTCTGTGACAGTACATTCAAATATTTAGTCGTGGACGGAAGCGGAAGATTGAAGAATGGAAAAAGAGGTGGTAGCGGGGGTTGGATTTGAACCAACGACCTCCGGGTTATGAGCCCGACGAGCACGTTTTCTAATTGACGGAAAAGACATGGTTTACAAGCAGCCCGTTTAGTTTTGTCACCAGATCGTCACCGGCCGGCGTCCTTTTCTCCACCAAAAGCTCTACGGCTTCCGCCTTCCGTTTGGGGTCTGTCATGGTGTAAATCTGCGTCGTGGTGATTGAGGTATGGCCCAGGAGCTGCTGCACTGTGATGATGTCCGCTCCTGCTTCAAGCAACCTCGTGGCGAACGACCTTCTCAGGTCCAAGAGCAAAAGGCTCTTGATCCCGGCCCGGCGGCAAGCTCCATAGAAGGCGCGGCGGACGTCAACAAAAGCTTTCCCTGTTTCCGGATTCTTGAACACGAGGCCGTCATCCTTCCTGATCCGATATAGACCCTTCAGCTCCTCTACCACCAGCTCATTCATGGGGACGTATCTGGTCCGGGAAGTCTTGCTCTCTTTGATGAACAGCCGCATTCTCTTGAAGTCCACGTTTTCCCAGGTTAGCTGGAAAAGCTCTTTCCGGCGGAGGCCCGTGTTCGTGAAGATGAGAATCATGGACTTCAAGTATCTCGGTCCGGCTGCTGTCATCAACCTGCCTTCCTCTGCCCTGTCTAGTACCCTCGTCCGTCTGAAAGGCTGCTCCGGGAACTTCTTGACTCCCCTGCACGGATTGAGCCTTAAGTAGCCCCAGGCAACGCCGCAAGAGAAGAGCTTGGAGAGAATCTGGAGGCATTTGTTGACTGTGCTGAGCTTGACGTTCTCTGACTTTCTCCTGGCCTTGTATTGCTCAACATCCTGAGAAGTGATGCTATCGGCAAAACGGCCTTTGAAAAATGCCTTCATTCCTGTGAGGTAACCGACATCCGTTTTCCAGGATTTTTTATTGACCTGAGCCCAGTCCGTGACATACATCTCAGAAAGCTTGCCGAATGTGATCCTCTCGCCTTTGTCCTCATCTTTGCCCAGGTGGGCTTCAAGAATCGCCTTTCTTAAAGCCTCCTGCGCTTCCTGCCGGGTATTCGCCCACTTGACGACTTGTTGGACCCTTCCACTGGGTCCGCGAAAATCAATCGTCCAGCGTCCTCCCGGCCTTCTTTGATAGATGCTCCCAAAACCGAAATTGCAGCGACCCTTTTTAGGGATCGCCGACATGTTTTTAACCTCCTTCGACCTATCAATGGGCCGGTTAGGAGGATTTGTCAATTGATTTATCAAGCTGGCAGGAGCCCTTCTCCGCCGCCGGGCGAGAAAATCTTCCAAATCTTTATCGCTGACTTTGTCCCTGGAACCGATTTTATAAGATTGCAAGCAGCCGGAGCGGATGTATCTATAGACGGACCAGATACTACACCCAGTCCTCTCTGCAACGTCTTTCACGCGCAACATCCAACCAACTCCGTTGACATTATGGGACTGAGGCACCGCAGCTCGGAGAACAAAACTTCCCACGTTGCGTTAACGCTTTAAATTTGCGTTTACAGAAAAGACTCAGCCCTTTCATCGCGTCTCCCCGAGATCGCCTCTCTACGCATCGTTAACGCATGATTTTCAGGCAATTTAACCATCTCCACGGATGGATTCGTCATCTCTTGGCCCTCCCGGCAGCTCTCTTTCCCATTCCTCCGCGGCCTCGGCAGGCGATCCTTCTGCCCTATACTCTGGCCCCCTGGAAGGCTTTTTCACCTTCCTTTTGATGGCCCCCCTTGGTTAGCCCTGTGCTGACCTTCTTTCTCCTGCCTTTGGCCGAAAAAACACAAGCCTGCTTGTGCTCCAGCAGAAAATTGGCCATATCCAGGCCCTCCCGCCGAAGTTCCCGGATGTCTTCTGTCTTCTTTGAAAAAGCCTTCTGAATTCGTTCTCGATATCGACCTGAGGAAATATGATATCCGCAGCGGTATTCCCAAAGAGGGCAATCAAAAAGGACGCATAGCGTCACCTCTTTTGGGCTGCCGCCTGAACAATCCAGACACTTTAGGTATATAGCCCGTTGCTTGGTCATGCCTTTGAGTCTTCTTTCATAATGATCATGCCAGGATTACGAGGATTCCTGTTTTCGAGCGGCCAAAAGGGGGCTTCCATAATGGAAATTTGACTCCAGGATGCCGCAGGACGGGCTTTTGCAGGACTGCAAGGGGGATTCATCTCATTCATTTGCGCTCCCTTCCCCCTGACCTTCCCTGTAGGTCCCACCCTTAGCGTCCTGATTCGGCCCGTGACCCTCGCCGTTTATATAGGCCCCGAGGCCCTTTTCACCAGTCTGTCCATAGTCCCGGCCCTTTTCTTCCAGACCGGAGAGTTCTTTCTCGTATTCTTCCGCGGCCTTGTCGATTCCCCGTTTGAGGTCAGGGATCAGCTCTCGACGCAAAGAAATGCCTTTTGGGGTCGGTCTCCAGTCTCCATCTCCGGCATCGTAGAATACCCGGAGGTCAATCAGCTTATTTCGCTTATACTCTTTGAACTGGCAGACGACTTTCTCCAGGGCGTTTTTTTGGAACTCAAAAATCACTTTGCTTTCATTCATCTTAAATCTCCTATAGAGAATCCTTTCATTTTCGGACTACCTGTCCAGCGGTCGGGGCCGATTAGCAACGGCACGGGAAGGCCGAAAAGGCGGTTGCCTATCGTAGGTGTTTTGGGCATCCGGGGCATATTAGGAGCGTAGTCGGACAACTCCGACCTATACATAGATAAATATCCAAGTACGCTCTTAAAGGCCGTAGATAGATAGAATATCTTGTTACTATGAAATACAGCATTCTTGAGGGAATCCGACCGTACTCGGATAAACTGCCTCGTTGGTTGTCCGAATACGATATCTTGTCTGAGTACGCTCATCGGGGGCGTCTCCCAAACGGTCCCGGCACTTCGGGGGTATAGATCCACCACCGGCCGTTTTCTTCCTTGCGGCCGTAGCGCACTTTACCTTCTCGCTTGAGCTCGGTTTTGACCTTGTCGGCATAGGCGAGGGAGTAGCCTCTGGTGGTGAGCGCTGCCTCAAGCGATTCGCCGGCGCCGAGTTCGGGGGATGGCTTGACGAGCAACGGGCCGTTCATCAGGGTTTCGACGATAAACGCCTCTATTTCTTTCCGGGTCGATGTTCTGGTCCGTGCATTTTTCTCCAGGAGCTCATTGGCCGTCGTGTGGTTGATCTCATCCTCGAAGACGATCTTGCCGGTTTCTTGGCCGTCGATGAGAACGGTTTCGATCCTGAAAGACAGGCCGGTCGGGGTGGGGACGATGTTGATCTTACCGGGCAGGAGGCAGTGGCGCTTTTTCTCGGCAGGGTCTTCTTTATCTTCCATGACGACCCAAACGGCGCGGGGAAGTGACGTGAATTGATAGCTGCCAGCGATCTTATCCAGGGCGTCGAGTACGTCTTCGCCTTTCTTGAAGTGGGCGATCCCGACGATGGCGACATTGTATTTCTTGGCGAGGCGGGCAAGCGGTGAGAGGTGCCAGCGGGTCTGGAACGGGTTGCTGGAGTCGAGTTTCCCGCCCATGTGTGATGCGAGGGGGTCGATGATGACCAGTTTAATGTTTGGGTCTTCCGCGAGATGCGCTTCCAGCCTATCCAGGTTCGTTGTTAGGTCAAACGGCTGTTCGATGTCGTCGACAAAGACGGAATCGAAGTGTTTGATGAAATAATCATTGCCGCCGTTGGCCTCGATCCGATACTTGATTATCTGTTCGCGCGGGTCCTCGCAGGTTATGAGGAGCGTGGTTATCGGAGCTACGGGTCCGGGGGCGTCCGGCCACGGCTCGGCTTTCGATAGCCGGCAGGCGATATGGATCATCAGCGTGGACTTGCCCTGTCCCTGCTTGCCGGCGACAATCGACAGCATCCCGAGCGGGAACCGCTTCGGCCAGAGCCATTCAAGGGGCACTTTTTGCACCTCGCTCATGCGGACCAAGTTCGTTTTGGGGGTGGCAGAGGAATTGCCTGTCGCCGTTCCCGTGCGTTGTATCCGGTCGAACGCACTTTTGATCTTTATCAGCGCTTCCTTTTCGGGGAAGTGCGGCGTGCAGATCTTCGCCATGTTGACGATGATCCGCTCGACCTCATTCCGTGGCCGGCCGTCCTTGAAGAGCTGGTAGGCGATATGGAAGAGGTCCTGATCCCTTGTCCCTTGGGTCAGGATCGGCTTGTCGAGCGATGGGATAGCGGGGCTTGTCGTCCCAGCTTTCAGAAGCGCGAGGAGAGCATCGGGAACCGGTGGCCGTTCAGGGATCGTATCGAGATTCATCTCCGAATTCCACGTATAGACGCCGCTTTCCGTCTTTGACGGCGGGGCCAGGACATAGCCCCCCTCGGATTTCACGTCGATCCCGCCATGAGCGCGGTTGCGGCTGTGGAGTTTGGGGCAATATCGGAAGTAGTAATGTCGGCCGCGGGGCGTCGTGACGATGGGGAGCTCCATCCCTTCCGGAAGGAGCCCTTCGACCTCTTGGATGGCTTGCGGCGTGTCGCAATCGACCACGGTCAGATTCGAGAGCCGGCCGCAGGCGATGGCGATGTTCATGTCGCCGAGATCTCTTGACCAGGCTTCGATCTCCTCGGCTGACGGCACTCGGGTTTGATAAGAGACCCACGCGGGGATTGCCGGCTTCTTGGCCGATGTTGCGGGGAAGACCGACAGGTTGCGGGCTATATACTTTAGGGCTGTGTGTTGGAACATGATTTGCCTTTCCAGTTCAGCACCTGAGGTCTTGTTTCCCGGTCGCTCTTATATCGGTTGCGTAGTCTGGCGCTCGATAAACGCGGCGATATCCTTTTCCCTGACCTTCAAACAGCGCCCGATCTTAACGAAGGGAAGACCTCGTCGCTGCCAACGCCATTGGTAAAGGGTTTTTTCGCGGATGCTCAATAGTTGGGCGGCCTCTCGGATACTGAGTAGCCTGTCCTGCATTTTTATCTCCTCTATTCTCTAAAATACGCCTAATTTCTTTATTGTCAAATACATACAGGCGGAAAAGGGGGGGTTAATTCGAAAGAGCGAATTATCCCCCCCCTTTTTTGACAGGCTTCGTTATCTTTCACTTTCCATGAGTTTCTACTATAATATTTGCGTGAAATCGGCAGCAAAAATTGATCTCAAATGGGACCAGCTTAAACTTGATGCTTTTCTGCAGCAAAAAACTAAACATGGATTTCTGGAATATGCCTCCATACTTGCGCATGTCCTCATGGAAATACCTCTCGGAAAGCCAATTTTTGGAAGCGAATATTCGGTTTCAAACGACAAGATGGACGAAATCAGGAAAACCTTTAGAAAAGCTAAAAAAGCAGGAATACAAATAGACCAAGACCTATGGCAAGACATTATAAAAGAAAAGCCAAGGGGACGTCCTAAAGATAAGAAATCTGTAATCATTTATTTCTGGGCGCGATTGGCGAAACGTGATGGTAAAATATCGTGGGCTATGTTGGTAAGGCTACTCAGGTGGTTTTATAAACGATTTATGAGCATGGAGTTTGAGTATGGGCCGGAAATCTGCGTTACAGATGACAAGGTCAAAAAAGGAAAAGAACTCAAAGCGGCCAATTTAGGAAAAGAATTCAAAAAGTTATGCACGTTCAAAAAAGAGACACTCAAAGAATATCTGGATGGGAGTCGGAAAACCGATTGGGAAGATAAAAATATCAAGACTATCGTGGCATACCTCAGAACTCGTGTTTTTAGCCAAACAAGAACCAATTCTCCCCACTCGGTTAATTTTTCTAAAGACAGTATCGAAGTCGAAGCGGATTACCAGAATGGCGGCGAGCTAAGAACGTTGCGGATGAATAAAGATTTTAAAACTCAAGAATATACTAAGCTGCTCCTGGACCCCTCTGATGCGAGAGTTTTTGGAACTGTCACTTTTTCATAATAAAAGGGGCAGTGGAAAAGAAAAGGGTTAAGACAAAAATACGACGCTGCCGGCCCGATTCCAACCTCACCCCTGAGGACGATGCAAGGATACGCAGGGCCTTCAAGCGCAGGCTTGGTGAGATCCGGAGACTCTATAAGTCCCCGGCTTCTCTTTATAGACAATCCCGGAACCTGAAGAAAAGGCTGAAAGAACTCGGGAAAAAAGCGTCATCGTTTATCGAGCCAAGTTGAGATAGAATGAAGTCCTAAAAAGAAAAACTTGAAAATTTGTTTAAAGATTTCAAGCGTTTTATGGATGAGGTGGTAATACTGCACATAAAAAGGAGCTATGAGATAGAGCGAGAATTCATGGAGAGGCTTGATGATTTAATGGAGAGGAAAAAGAAAATCTCCAGCTTCATAGAGCCGAATTGATCGGAGGTGACAAGTGAAAAGCTTAAAAGCCCGTTTTTGAGGTCCAGGCATAGCAGGCACGCTTCGCTCGGCCATAACGGAAATTGTGCGTAGGGTGGTAGGGGGATGAGTGAAGTCGGTCAAAAATGTACCTCTGGGACCTACTGAGAGCGTAAAAAAGACCATCCTGGAGAGGATCAGTGACATTCTGGGCTAAGGAACACGAATGCGGGGATAAAAGGAAATGAGAGCCTTGAGACACCCCCAGGAAGCGGCGCAAATGCGCTTTATATGGGGAAACATTTACGCCACCCCCCTGGCGACTATAACTCCTTCCTATGCCACAGAAATCGGGAATGTCCTAGTTTGAGGAAGCGAGATTGTACGGCTTAATCGCAGCATTGACATTTTTGATAATAATAGAAGATGATAAATAATAGAAATATGGCAAAAAGGTTTAAAAATGAAAAAAACTCAAATTAAAATCATATTGGAAGGAATGCCGGAGGATAAGGGCTTATTGCGAGTCAATGCTTTTATCGGCGAATTAGATGCTATAACAAAAAGCATATCTAAAGTCGATAAGCTTATTTCTGGTAAGGGGGCACCTTCTTTCTATTTAAGTATTGTAGAGCTTAACTATGGAAGTCCTGCAACTGTAGTAATGGAAGCTATTCCAGAAAATCCCGATATCGATTTAAGAGATAATACAATTAATAAGTTTTATTCTGCTTATCAAAGTATTGAAGCGGGCACATTAGAGAAAAAGGAAATTGAATATAGCTTAATCGAATGTCTAATTGAAACTACGAATATAATTGGGAAATCCATTAATTCTACGAGAATAATCACGAATGGACATGATCTCAACATAACGAAGGAATTCAAGGCGAAATTGGATTTGATTTTAGCACCAGAAGAAAAAACAAAGGGCTTTCTTCGTGGCATGCTTGAATATATTAACATCCACCAAGGGAAAAATGTTTTCAGAATATATCCAGATGTGGGGCCAATTAAGGTAACTTGTCATTTTCCCCCAGAATTAACAAACAATGCTATTATGGCGGTTGGTAAATACGTCGAAGTCAAGGGTGAATTGAGATACCGGGCAGTTGCTAAATATGCCCATGAAATTATCGTTGAAGAAATAGAAATATTCCCCTCCGAGGAAGAGCTTCCTAGTTTATATGATCTGCGGGGTATCGCACCAAATTTAACTGGAAAATTATCTTCTGAAGAATTTGTAAGAAAGATAAGAAATGCCACGATATCTTGAAAAAATATATTTAGAAACAACCGTAATTACTGCATGGTTGAAAAAGGAAATTAGGCCTAATCAAGAGATGGAGGGGGTGGAATATTGTATAGAAAGAATTATGAAAAATGAAATAAAGGTCATTACTTCAGTTAGTACCATTGGTGAGATATTGCCCGGTCAATTCCCACCGGGAAAATATGATCTGTTTATAAGGACGATATCAAAAAGAAGGAATTTTGAATTAACTGGGATAGACATGCGGATTTCAGTTCTCGCGCAGGAAATACGAGATTACTATCGCTTTTTAAATAATAAGATCGATTTGCCCGATGCCTATCATTTAGCTACGGCTATTTATTATATGGTTAATGCTCTTTATACTTTTGATAAAGATGATCTATTACCCCTTAATGGAAACGTGGCTGGGCATAGTTTAATAATTTGTAAACCTCCCCTCCCAAAACAAGGACGCCTAGCTTTCTAATTTTAAATTGGGACACTACCAAACAGATAGAAACTGACGAATGGGTCCACGCCGTGAGGCGTTGCTATAAATTCGCCTGGTGTTCTTGCGCCTTGGTTTATCGCCTTCAATTTAGACCCGTCTCGAATCATCGCGGCCCCGGAAAGAAAATCCAGTTTCGGGCCGAGAGAGACGATCGAGCAACTGGCCAGATGCGGCGTTGGATGAAAAAGGCGCCATAGGAGAAAGAAGGGTAGAAAAAACCTATCAAGAGAAAAAATAAAGGTTACGGAGGAAGGGAGAAGATATCGGGCAGAGAAAGGGGCCGTGATTATAAGTGGGCATGACGGTGCAAAGCTGGGCATGAACAAGTGTCACGTCCAGCGTCACGCCTAATGGGGAAAGATGAAAGTCCAACCCCGACGACCCCAACCCCTGCCCCTTAAGCCTATCATGAGAAATTTGATAAATTACGGAGTGAGTAATGAGTATAAAGACCCAGGGTCACTTGGAAAGTGCCCATACGCCCCCCGTCTGCCTTGCGTCGCATAATGAGTATTCGGTCAACTACGATATCCCCCCATGGTCAATGATGTCAATGACTTATGATCATCACCTTGATTATGTGCCTGAGAACCCAGGGATGATATCACCCTGGAGGTAGGCTTCCGGCTGATTCACTATAGATTGTTTGATCCTTCTCTTATAGAGAGAATCTTCTCTTCTCTCTAGATTGTATCTCTCTATATAGAGAGTCCTTCATTCATATAGATTGTATTGAGCCGGCTGGGCTGCAGGGTTTCTCTATAGATTGTATCTCTCTATATAGATTGTCTCTCTATAGTATGTACGCGCGCGGGCGCGCGCACTCTCTAGAGTGTAACTCTCTAGATTGTAAGGATCAAAGGCTGGAGGGGGATTGACAACCGGGAAAGCCATGTTACGCTCAAGATGGACAGAGGAGACAGAGAGTTTCCAGATGATCAAAACGAAGCACACGTACACGAAGCTTGACGCGTCCTTGAGTTTCAGGGTCGGCGTCACCGCTGCTCCCGTTGGTCCTAAGCTTGACCGTCCAGGTCTTGTCTATGAGGCCACAAAAGAATACGCGGAAGCCGACCGCGAGATCATGTTGCTCATCATGGTTGACGCCAAGAATCAAATGCTGTCGATCGAGACTCATTCAGTGGGGGCGGTCGATAACGCGGCTATCTATCCGAGAGAGATATTCCGCTCACTACTCTTAAAGAATGCATCGTCATTTATCCTGGTACACAATCACCCTTCCGGCGATCCCGAGCCGTCATTCGCTGATAAGGAGATCACCCGCGACGTGCTCCAAGGTGCTCATGTTCTAGGTATTAAACTACTCGATCACGTCATATTAGGTCGAGGGTGCTATTTCTCAATGGCTGACAAGGGACTCCTTGAATCCTTTAAGCTTGATTACCTAAGTTGCAAACGATGAAAGACTTCAAAAGCTCTGAAGGGTCCGCGTCTTCTATGAATTGGCAAGACCGGAAGCGCTACCTCAAGGACAAGCTAGACGATTTGGCTTCCGATATTGTCACCGATCCGGAAAAGCTAAAGGCGTTCGCTGAGCACTGGCGCGGCGGGTTCCGCTCCTATTCGCTCTACAACCTGGCGCTGATCTGGGTCCAGCGTCCGAATGCTACGCTGTGCGCTGGCTATCGGGACTGGAAAAAGCGAGAGCGGCACGTCAAAGCGGGAGAGAAGGCGATATGGATTCTTGCGCCGGCGATCTTCCCAGCCAAGGACAAGCGCCAGGTAGAGACCGAGGACGAAGGAGAGAAAGTCATCCGGTTCTTTTTCCCTGTGCCAGTGTTCGACTACTCCCAGACGGACGGCAAAGAGCTTGACATCGGAAACAATCACGTCAACGGAAACGGGAGCATCGACATTAGAGCACTGGCCCAGGCGTTCAACGTGCCGCTTGAATTTTCGCAAGGACTGGCGGACGGGAAGACGGACGGACAAAAAATCGTTATCAGCAAACGCGAAAGCAAGGTCCAGGAAACCGCTTGTTTCTTTCATGAGCTGGCGCACGTTCTACTTCATCATGTAGAGGACGGGAAGCCAGGTACGGTCTCCCGGGACGTTGCAGAACTCGAAGCGGAGGCCACCGCTTACCTTGTCGGCGCTTGCCTGGGGATCGACAACGAAGGTGCTAAGTCATACCTCGGGAACTGGCAAGGGTCCGCTGACAAATTACGGAAAAGCGCCTTGCGGATTCTCTCGACGGCCGAGAAGATTTTGAGGAAAGCAAAACCAGAGGCGTTTAGCCAGCGACTTTCGGTTGAGGTCAATTGACGAGGAAAGAATAACATGAATGAAAGAAAGTGGGTGACGGGCGACAATTGCGTTTCCTGCGGACATGGTCGGGTCTTCTTCTTTGATGAGAGGACGGAGGACGGGCCGGATGGTCACAAACATTTCGGCGATCTTGTCTGCGCTGCGTGCGGAGCCAGCCAATTTCAAGGTTGCCTTGATGTCCAGCTCCCGGACGCGGCGCCGGAACCCGGGCCACTCTTTAAGGTCGGAGCTCAAGACCCGGCAGATCGGGCGGTCAGGGGTCAATTGGCGCTTGACCTGGGGCCTGAGGATGGCGGAAAAACCTATTAAGGGAGGAAAGAAAAAGATGATAAACGAAGAAAAATATCAGGCGTATCGAGGAAAATATCCTTGTCCCAAGTGTGGATCAAAAAATACTGGGACAGATACGATTGCCTCAAGCGGGCGCTGGATAGAATTCACTTGTCTTGATTGTTCTCATGAATTTAAGCGCAGTTCAGTCAAAACATCATCGCTATCTGCGTTTTGGCGCAAGTAATCTAAGGGAGGAAAGAAAAATGATCTGTTCAAATTATGACAAAAACGGTCAGCGATGCAAAAAAGAGGGGGAGTTTACTCTTTTTGCGCCGGACGGTCTGAGGAATCCAGGTGGTCCATTTTGCCGAAAACATACCGAAGCAGTAATCCTTGAGTATCAAGAAAAGTTGGGCCAAGAATGGTTTGCCGAGCGCGTAGATGATTTGGGGAGAATCATTCCATTGACGCCATTGGTTACGGCAAATTATATTCGGCACTTCCGCGCAAAAGCCGACATTTAATACCAAATACTCAAAAACATGGTGCTTGAGAAGGGCGAGGCTGAACGATCTCCCCCACCCCCTAGTCAACCCACGGGCTTTTTTCTTCGTTGATTTAAATTAATTAGAGAGGGATGAAAACATGAAGAATAAGAAAATCATTATCATCGTCGAAGGCGGCATCGTCCAGAATGTTATCGGCATCCCGAAGGGCGCGACGATCAAGGTCCACGACTACGACACGGACGGGGGCATCCCGGAGGAGGACGATCGGCTCCGCCGCGACAAGCGGGGGGATGTTTATCACTTGTCCTCATGGGAAAAATAGAGAGGGAGGAAAATGGAAAAGACAAAACATGCTCTGGGACCGTTACCCGTTATCGATCCTTACGTCACGACAAACGGCGGCGTCGTCATTTTGAACGGACCCTTCCCCATTGACCAAGCGCATCGCATCGCCAAGCTATGCAAAGTAGCGCCGGACTTGCTGGAGGCTCGTAGGGCCGCTCTGAAGTTTATTGCCGAGCTCTGGTTCCCCTTAAGCTTCAAAGTCAACGAACAAACGGCGATAGAAGAAAAATTAGAGGCTGTCATAGCTAAGGCCGAGGGCCAGGAATAAGGGAGGAAGGAAAAATGGCTGACAGGTGGGTGAAGAGATGGTATGTTGCTAAGTCGTCGGGTGACGGCACGTGGACAGTGGCGGTTGATCGCCTAGGAAATTGGGGGTGTAGCTGTCCGGTATGGAAATTCAAGCGCCTTGAATGTCATCATATAAGTCTTGTCAAGGCGAATGGCGGCGAAGAGATCAAACCAAAAGAAAAGGCTAAATATATCCTGGCAAAAGTCTTGAGGCCAATCTATAAAGAGGAAACAAACGAACTTCTTGTCCCGCTTGTAGCAATCCCCGACGCGATGATGATGGAGGCGACAATCTGCTACAAGATGATGAAACACCGGTATTCATTCTCCGAGATCCGAGAGTTAAGACATCTTCCGGCGTCCTGGACAAAGGGAGCGATTTTTGATTATATTTCAAAGCATGGAGAAGCCGAGTATCCAGAAACTTTTTATAAATTTTAGGGAGAGAAAAAATGATTAACAGCATATCCTGGACTTGGAAAGGAAAAAAACCTTATAAAGCGGTAAGGGTGTGCGATGATTTTTGTGAAGTCGTCGGAAGTGATGGCATAGACACTTGTACCTGTATGGCTGGTGCTGTCGATGACAGAGACGAAAAAGAGGAAGCTGAAGATCTGAAAACCGCCAAACTGATTGGCGCTACTCTAAATGCCTATGAAGGAGAGAGAGAAAAATGACCATCCGAAACCATGACATTCAATTCCGACTGCCGAAAAACAAAATGTGGGTCAAGGAAGAACTCGTAAGGATAGCACAAGAGAACGGGTTGCCGTTGTCCCAGCTCCTAACCATGATCTTGAGCTCATGGCTGAAGAATAAGCGAGGGAAAAAAGTTTTATTGGGCCTCTGATTAATCTTCCTTTGCCCTTTTCATCTCATCAATTGTACGTCGTCAGGCAGTTTCGGACTCACGGGTTGATTTCTTAAGCTATGGATTCCGACTCTCATGATAATTTCGCTGATGTCAAACAATTCAGGGATGAGGTCCAATCTCGATTCAGGCAAGATTTCGACCCGAGCGGGCGATTTCAGCCAGTGATGGAGCTTTTCTCGCGATATAGAGGCCTGACGCATTTCTTCAGCACAACAACAGGTTTGACAGCCATCGTCCTTTTAGCGATATCCGCCGGAATCTTGTCGGTCACGATATTTTGGACACGGTTGAGCTCTCCGGAGCGGATGGTTTCCGTCGGCGAATCGGTGCTGGAGATCGGAAAACCGTCCTTATCCAATAATGTCAGTTTGAAGGATATTTCATACATGACGTCGTCAGGCGGGACATACATCCATTCGATATTCGCTTCTTCGAACTTCTTGAAAAACTTCTCGGGGAGGTCTTTCTTATCCAGTTTCTCTGCAGATATTTCTGCGATATAGCTGAGCAATAACGAGCTATCGGCAGCCCCTGCGGGCTCGAGAAATTTTGCCCTAAAATTGAGATTGTTGATCTTCGGAAAAGGGATCGCATCCTTTTGCGCGAGGGCACCTTCGCTATAAACAGGCATCTCCTCTCCCTTGGACGAAAAAATCTTCAACAAATACGCCTTTCCATGATTGCCGGCCTGCAGATAGAGCATGACAAAATAGGTGGCACCGGCACCGCAGGCGAACGTGATAAAACACAAGAAATAAACGGCCCATTTCTTCACGGTGAAAAATCTCCCGGTTCAGTGTCTCGAAACCCGACGCATTATATCACACAAAATGAGCCATTGCTCAGATCGCAGGCGGCTCGGAGTTCAAGGACCAGTTCGAGGCGGCCTGCCAGAGGCTCGAGATCACGCTGTTCATACCCCCCCAAGATGTCCGGAGATGAACGGAGGCGTGAAGCGATCGAACCGGACGAGCCGGGAGGAGTTTTACGAGGTGGAAGACCTTGCCCTCGTCATGGAGGAGCTGAACCGGCAGCTCGAAGGCTGGGAGTATACCTACAACTATGTCCGACCCCACCAAACGCTGGACTATCTGACGCCTAACGAATATTATCGCAGATGGAATAAAATCCAAAAGTCCCAGGTGTCACTAATGTCCTGAACCCATTAAATAACTTGACAAAACAATAGGATGGGAATAAGTTTGCTACTGTAGGAAAGGGGGTGCAACATGATCGGCATGGATTTTATTAGTTTTCTGATTTTATTGGTTATCAGCGTTGTTGTCTCTGCGGTTCTACACTTTGGCCTAAAATATTACATTACACCTGGATGGACGTCTTTCTTCAGCAAAACTATCATCGGCTGGGTCGGTGCATGGCTAGGTTCCCCTGTATTCGGTCACTGGTTTGAAGGATTAAATTATAAGCAGCTGTACATTATCCCTGCGATTCTGGGCTCTTTAGCAATCTTGATTGTTGCTGTGGACTTGGTGAAGACCTTCGCAAGCACTTCTAAAGGAAAAGCAAAGGAGCCTCCTTCTCCCAACGCTCCTTGAACTGCGCAAAAAAACCCTTGGTCTTTTAAGGAGGTTAATAAATTATGAATAGCAAAAAAATTCTTTTTGCACTGCTCCTGAACTTGGTTATGGTAGGGGTCCTCGGTGCTCAGGTCACTCAGACCGGCGCCCTCAGAGGAGTTGTCACGGATCAAGAGGGAAGTCCCTTTCCTGGAGCAACCATTACTGTGACTGGTCCCTCTTTGATGGGGTCTGAATCTGCCATCACCACCGCAGCGGGAGGTTTCCGGATACCGTCACTCCCTCCCGGGATGTACAAGGTCGTGGCTGAACTCGCGGGTTTTAAGCCGCTCACCAGAGACGATATCGTGATAAGGGTCGGAATGACGGTTACGGTGAATTTTGAGCTGGCGCAGGAAGCAATCAGTAAGGAAGTGACAGTAATGGCCCCCTCGCCGCCCGTGGATGTTGTCTCAACCAAAGTAACGGCCAGCGTAGGTAAAGATGTCCTGCAAGCGCTGCCGCTGGCTAGATCGGTATATGCAGTCCTGGCCCTGGTTCCCGGTACCACCAACCGCAGCATCAAAGGTGCCTCAAGAAATAACCATGCTTTTGAGGTGGATGGGATTCAGGCGAACGCCACAGACCAGAACTATGGAGAAGCCGATATTAGCTGGGAAACTATTGAGGAAGTCGAAATTGTTACCGGGGCAAATAGCGCGGAAGTCTTTAACGGTATCGGAGGTCTGATCAATGTCGTGACCAGATCAGGAGGAAATAAATTCAGCGGCCAGGTCGAGGGCTATTACACCAATAAAGATTTATCCAAAGGAGTGGTTCCAGTAGAAAAACTCAAGGCTGTCGGCTCCGCACCTCCTCAGGCAGCGATTTTTGATTGGGATGCTGCCGCTGTACTCGGAGGGTCGATCGTCAAGGACAAGCTCTGGTTTTTAGGGAATTTTCGGATCGGAGACTTGGAGCAGAGCAGCGCTTTCATTCCAACCACGATCAATGGAAAAGATTACGGTCCCACCAACTATTCAAGAACGCAGTGGTGGCTTTTCGGAAAGCTTTCCTACCAGCCGTTAAAGAACGTCAGAAGCTTCCTCATGGTCTCCTATCACAACTGGGACGAACCCTATGTGCAGTACGGTGGGCCCCGGCAGACCATCGAAAACCAAGAACATTTTCACAGGTACCAGGTCACCACTTCAGCCAACGTAGCATGGGTGCTGAGTCCCAATACCTTTATCGATTTTAGAGGCGGCAACTGGCTGCAGGACTGGTGGGACCACCCTGTCAAAGAAGCAAATCTCGATGGCCCCGCCTTTAGTGACAATTATACCGGTTATTCGTGGGGAAGATCCTGGGCTAGTGGATACACGCTGAAGAAAAATATCCAGGCAAGCGCCAAGCTTACCCATTTTAAGGATGATTTCCTAGGAGCCGATCACGAAATCAAGGTCGGGTTGGAGTACCAGCATGGTGAAGCCCACTGGGGTCAGTGGTCTGAGAATGTCTTGAGTTGGGCGTATTATGATGGGAATCCCTATAATATTCGCGGTGAGTATGGATTGAGCGGACCGCATCCTGAATACGGCGACGCTATTTTGAGCTGGAGCAATGCGCCCCCCAGGCAAGGGAACAAGAAGAACACTAATGCCTCCATCGCTTATAAGAACAGGATAGGCATGTTTGCCGAGGACTCGTTCACAATCAAGAAAAGACTCACTGTGAACCTGGGTGTAAGATATGACCACATCAGCGCCGGGATGCCAGCGTTGACCAAGGAAGCCTGTAATGATCCCGTCGCAAGAGCCCTGAGTGCGGCCTATATCAAACCGATTTATGGTATCGATCCCTATGATCAGTTCTCGTGGCCCGCGTGGAAAAACGCTTTTCCCTATAATTTTGTTTCTCCCCATGTCGGCTTGGCTTTTGATCTTTTCGGCAACGGGAAAACCGCGCTCAAAGCCTCTTGGGGATTGTACGCTGAGGGCCTTCCGACTTGGCACTTCGACGGTTTTGTTCCCATTTATGTGTCGAGCTATGGTTATTACTGGTGGGATAAAAATGGAAACGGCCAGCCCGATCTGCCCGGAATCGATGATTATAAGTACATCGAGGGATGGGAAAACCCCACCTATTTGGCTGGCACGGACTACCTCCAAAAGATTTCCAAGGATATCAAGATCCCCTATGAACATCAGTTTATTCTCGGAGTTGACCATGAACTCCTTCCGGATCTAAGGGTAAGCCTGAATTATACCTATAAGAAAAGAAGAGATGAGATGACCATGTGGCTCTATGACCGCGCTACTAGTAGATACTGGAGCACCGATACGCAGTACTGGGCTCCCTTCACGACCACTGTTCCTGCGGTTGGGGATTTTCCGGCCAAAGAGGTCACGGTTTATTATCTGAAAGCTGATCACCCCGAGACCTTCACCCGTGCGACCAATGTTCCGAATGATATGCTCAAAGAGAGATATCAATCCATTGAATTTTCCTTCGAAAAGCGTATGTCCAAAGGCTGGTCATTGGGAGGCTCAGTTGTCTACACCGACCTTAAAGGAAACGTTGAATATGCCTGGGGAGAACCCAACGGGGGGAACTTCTTCCAGACTCCCAACTATGCTACTAGCCGCTATGGAACTCTTAATTTCAGCATTCCTTGGATAATCAAGCTCTTTGGATCCTATACATTCCCCGGGGGTTTTGTCGGCTCGTTCATCTATGTCCACTTAGACGGCAACGGCTGGGGACGAACCATCACGGTAGAGCCACCCGCCAGCTGGAGAGAGGCCAACGGAATTTGGGAATTCGAGACAAGTAATACAGTGAATTTGGAGGCCCCTGGCACAAGAAGGAACCAGGGCTCTGATAACGTGGATTTGCGAATCGAAAAAGAATTTATCATCGGCAAGCTGGGAAGATTGGGTCTCTTTGTGGATATCTTCAATGCCCTAGGATATCATTCCTTCAGTGCTAATGTTAACCCCGGTGGTTTATGGCTTCCCGACGCCGAAGGCACGAATTCCACGGGCAAGTACATCAAAGAACGAACAGGCTTCAACACCATTACCGGTGGTGTGAGAACCTTTAAGTTATCGGCTCGGTTCAATTTCTAGATCGAAGTCAGAGAAGATCGCAAAAGGAGGGGGTGCGTCACCCTCTCTTTTTTGCACTCAAATCTGGGTGCAAGCTATATTTTATCTTCGCCAATTACTATTTTCTTCAAGGGTATGGGTGTCAGGGTCATAGCGTCCAGGACCGCGCCCTCCGCCAGGTCCACGGTGGCCCGGCGTCAGCGTTTCAGCCGTTCCTGGATGGCGGGGGCGATGTCTTCTTCCGTCTCGAAGGTCAAAAGGCCCATCCCGGACCCCGGTCCCCCCCATGTCCGCAAAGAGAGGATAGCAGACATTGGCCCCAGCATTGTAAATCGTTGTATTTTCAGCCGGCGGCCGACGGCCCCTTTTTCCCCGGTTATTAAATCAGCTTTTGCAGCATTTCTGCAGCTTTGAACCTTAGCTTTTCCTAGTAGGCACAGCTAGGGCGTTTTATCAGGCTTGCTGCCAGCTTCCCACGCGCATGGAGCGCCCTTTCACATTTATTCTCGTTATCTAACGACACAAACAGGCCCCCCGCGCGCAAGGTATGAAACTTTTTTATGCTTTTTTTAACCATAAAGGCTCAATTCTGCACAGTTAAGCACGTATTTATCGCATATTGTGGCACCCTGGCCGCTTTCGCTGCCGTTCTGCGAGCTTACACGGCCCATTTTCGCTGTTATTGGCTGTATTATCAGTGAGCCCTGTCCGGGCTAAATGTTCTGTTAATGTTCTGTTTTATCAGCAAACCCGGCCCCTTTTTAGGGCGTCGGGAAACTCCCCCAGCCGTCCCCGGCGCCTCATTTATCGGTCCCCTCCGACAATTTAAGCTGTTCGCCCTTTTCCCCCTTGAATTTCTCAGCTTTCTTGAACGTCGCTTCAACCTGTTTGATCGGCGGCATTTCGATCTTCTTCCCGGCCAGCAGTTCGGCGATCGTCAGTAGCTGGACCTTCGGGTATTTCTTCCCCCAGGTCTTTGACTCGAAAAAGCCGGCGGTTACGGCCTCGGTTCGCATTGGCTTTGTCGATTCTTTCATATGGCAATTTGAATCCTATAAGTGAATGTTGAGTTCATTATGTGAATAACTAAAGCTTGAAGGGATCCTGCTCAGGGCAGCTTGTGCACTGTCTTTTACGTTTTTTTAAATGTCTCACTAGCCCAGACGAAAAACTCGTCGATCTTTCTCTCCATCTCTTTTCTGTTTTTGAATTTCGGGATTCCAAGAATCAGTGACACATCTTCTTCTTCTCTTGAGGTCAAATAGTCTCCATCTTTGAGTTTTTTACGAACGTTCAAGAGTCTCAAGATCTGATCCCTTATCGTGTTTTCACCCATAATTTATGCCTCCAAAGACTCGACCGCTTTTCTCTTTCTCTCCTGATCCTTAGGAGTATGTAAAGCCCGTGGTATTCCGATTGATTGTTGTTATGGAGCGACATCCGCAATGAGTCCTGCTCTGTTCGAGAAGCCTTCGGCTCCGGCTCGTAAAGGCTGTTTTTTCTGTTCCCAAGAAGCTTATCATTCTCTGAGATCACTTTCGAAAAACGCAAGCCCGCAATCAAGGCATTCATATTTGCGATATTCCGCTTCTTCGGGCAATTCCCCATGAGCTCCCCCTGGGCCAAGGGCAGCTTTATAAGGGATTTCTTCAATATTTATACTTCCACACTCGGGGCATTTTAACTCTTCAGGCATTTTCTCCCCTTTTATTTAAATTGTGCCCGTTTATTTTGTAGCTATCAGCTGCAAATTACAAAGTGCTTCGTTTCAGGAGCCTAGGACAACTCATAAGTTATTCTGATCTTGATTCTAAATACATTTCGGCCTCTATAAGAACATCAGTCTGCATATTTCTGAGGCTACGGTTACTGCAAAAAGAGCAGGGGCTACGGCAAGGTCTTTATTGTGGAAAGATTTAACTATTGTGCAGTTTTCGGCTTTGGCTTAAAGATGAAAAGCAGCAGGTTAAGAACAAAAAGAACGACAATACTCAGCCAGAGGAACCAACTTTTTGTGCTTGCAACAGCAAAGTTGTAAATCAAGAAAGCGATAATCAGTAAGGCGGCCGTGATAATTCCGCTGTTGATGATCGCTAGATTCTTAACAACATCCTTTAGCGCAAATAAAAATAACACAGCCCAGCCCAATGGAAAAATTCCGAACATGCGGAGAAACAGCCCTTGAGTTTCAGGGAGAGCTAGAGCAGTCAGAATTTTTGCGTGCGCTAATGAGAAGATTAGAAACCAGAGAAAAAACAAGCCAACATTAATCCATAGAAAAAATTTCACCCCAGGTTTTTCAGGCATTTTTAAATCCCTCCCCTAGAGAATTTAATGCTATTAATATCAATATAGGCCTAAATATTCAAATGTCAAGTATGAGAAGGGTTTTTTCACTATTTCTGTGGATAAGCTTGTTAAAAAATCGGGAATTTATTCTCTTAATTGTTTGATTTCGTTATAGCTGTGGCATATTGCACAACTTTTGGGCGCTCAGATTGCCGGCTGTGTCAGCAAAAGGGGGGTTGATGATGGGACTCTCTCCAGCCGGCTAAAGAGAGATATAAATACTATAGCATATTTTGACATCTAATTTTACCCGTGCTAAAAGCTTATTAGGCGGGAATTGAAGAAAAATAATAGAAGATGGATAAAGCTCAAATCAAAAAAACAATTATTATATCTAGCAAGAGAAAGTTTCTTTAGAAAAGGAGGTAATGATGATAAAAAGCAATAAAAATATTCCTATAGTCTATAATTCTGCCCTGGATCTTAGGGAAACAGAAAGGGCGATAAAGTTTATCAAGAGCGCTTTCCAGGATAAGCTGGCCGAGGAGTTGAATTTAGCGAGAATATCCGCACCAATTTTAGTTCTAAGAAAAACCGGAATAAACGATTACCTCACCGGCAAAGAAAGGCCTATTAGGTTCAATGTTAGGTACATGAATGAAGAGGCAGAGATAGTTCAATCGCTTGCGAAATGGAAGAGATTCGCACTTGCAGATTATGGATTTGCCTATGGAGAAGGGCTTTACACGGATATGAATGCAATAAGGCCAGATGAGACCCTGGATAACCTGCATTCAGTTTACGTGGACCAGTGGGATTGGGAGAGGATTATCAGTAAGGATGAAAGAAGCCTTGATTTCCTTAAGCTCATTGTCAGGAAGATTTACAAGGTTATCAAGGAGATGGAAAAGCTTGTTTGCGATCGGTTCAAAAAGCTGGAGAGACCTTTCCTTCCTGAACTAATCCACTTCATCCATAGTGAAGATCTTCTTGAGATGTACCCTGATCTATCGCCAGAGGAACGTGAAGATGAGATATGCAGAGAAAAGGGGGCGGTGTTTATTATAGGAATCGGAGCAGAGCTTAAAGACGGCAGACTTCATGATGAAAGGGCGGCCGATTATGACGACTGGTCAACTGAGACGGGAAACGGAAGGAGAGGTCTAAACGGGGACATTATTGTATGGTATCCCCTACTTCAAAGTGCATTCGAGCTTTCTTCAATGGGCATAAGGGTAGATCGGGATTGTTTATTGAAGCAACTTGTGATAAAAGGAGAAGAGGACAATGTTGGGTTGTACTATCATCGTAGGTTGCTGCAGGGAGAACTTCCTCTTACTATAGGTGGAGGTATAGGACAATCACGGTTGTGCATGTTATTTCTCAGGAAAGCTCATATAGGAGAAGTACAGTCCAGTGTATGGCCTGATGAGATGATAAAAATATGTAAGGAAAGAAAAATTTTCCTGCTTTGAACTAAGTTGGCCTTATTTAAGCAACAGAAACTCCAGGATGTTCTTCTGGCTTGTCACATTTCAGACCTGCAAAAATGATATCTAGGAGAAAGTTACTCTTGCAACATCTCATATGGGGTTTTCCCACTGATATTAGAGGTTCCTCAGCTTATGGAAAGACGCCGATCCCGGTATTCCAGAGCTTGAGGATTCCAGGAGAAGCCTGGTGGGGCTGAAGTAATAGCCCTAGGCGGGAGGCGAGCTAGCCGGACCTCCCCAGGATAGCAGAACGCCATGCGGTGAATAAGGCCTCAATGAGATAAACGCTGGGGGAATCCCGCTTTTCTCACTCGGCCGGGAACTTCCGGCGGGTTTGACGCTTGCTCTCATGGACAATTGATTGAGGGGAGCTTCCCTTTTTCCCTGTCATTCATTCCTCCTAGCTTGGTTTTATTACTGGAAACCATAGCTTAGGAGAAATCAATCCCCGTCCGAATTTCGCTGACGTCAAGCATCCGTACTGGTCTAATCCATTTATTTGGCATTTGAAAAATAAAGGTATATCCTATGTTAAACAAGATCTTATAGTTATGAGCTGAGAGTTTTTCGGTGAAAATACTGCTTATTTATCCTAAATGTCCCGACACTTTTTGGAGTTTCAAATATGCTCTGAAATTCATCTCCAAAAAAGCTGCTTTCGCTCCGCTGGGGTTATTGACCGTAGCTTCAATGCTCCCTAGGGATTGGGAAAAAAGGCTTATAGATATGAATATTTCTTCTCCCACAGAAGAGGACCTCAAATGGGCAGACTATGTATTTATCAGCGCGATGATTGTACAGAAAAAGTCAGCGCGGGAGGTTATTAATAGATGCAAAATATTAGGAATAAAAATTGTAGCAGGTGGTCCGCTTTTTACAACAAGCTATGAAGAATTTGAGGCTGTGGACCATCTCGTCCTTAATGAAGCTGAAAACACACTTCCAGCTTTTCTGCGAGATCTAGAAAACGCATGTGCCCAACATATTTATTCCTCTAATAAGTGGCCCGATCTCAATGATACGCCATGCCCGCAGTGGGAGCTTATTGACATTAAAAAATATGCTTCCATGAGCATTCAATATTCCAGGGGCTGTCCTTATCATTGTGATTTCTGTGACATCATCGTTTTGAATGGGCATACCCCAAGAACTAAGAGTAAGGACCAGATTTTAGGAGAACTGGAAGTCTTATATCAACATGGCTGGAAAGGCGGAGTATTTTTTGTTGATGATAATTTCATAGGTAATAAGAAAAGGCTGAAAATAGAAATCCTTCCTTCTCTCATTAATTGGATGAGACAAAAAAGACATCCTTTTTACTTTTTTACCGAAGCCTCGATAAATCTTTCGGATGACGAGGAACTGATGCAATTAATGGTCCAAGCGGGCTTTAGAAAGGTCTTCATTGGAATTGAAACTCCCAATGAAGCGAGTCTCGAAGAATGTAATAAATATATGAATAAAAGTCGTGATCTAATCGCTTGTGTTAAAAAAATCCAGGACTTCGGACTTGAAGTTCAAGGAGGATTCATCGTCGGTTTTGATAATGATCCTCCCTCCATTTTTGAAAAACAAATAAGTTTTATTCAAAAGAGCGGAATTGTTACCGCTATGGTTGGATTGTTAAACGCCCCTCGCGGCACGAGACTATATCATCGTTTAAAAAAAGAAAAAAGATTATTGGATGATACCTCCGGTAATAACACAGACTTTTCACTTAATTTCATCCCCAAAATGACCCGCGAAACGGTTTTGAAGGGTTACGAGAAAATCCTCAATACAATCTATTCGCCTAAACAATATTATGATCGGGTGATAACATTTTTGAAAGCATACAAACCTAAATCTTTAAAGCGAAAAATAAATTTCCATTATTATGACCTTAAAGCATTCTTTAAATCTATCTGGTTTTTGGGGATAAAGGGAAAAGGAAGATGGCACTATTGGAAACTTGTTTCTTGGACATTAGTAAGGCATCCCCGCTTTTTCCACATAGCAATTACGTTTGCAATTTATGGTTTTCATTTTCAAAAAATTATGGCCGTCTAATTAGGGTCTGGAGATAATCTTCTCCAAAAAAAAATTAGGTCCTTAATAATAAGCTCAATTAGTCCGCTAAAAAAGTTCGAATCGTTATAACTTGTTGACTTGTCTGTGCCTACTCCCTATAATGAAGTTATAAGGCGTAAGAGCCCTTCCTGCAAGGAGCAGGAGGCCATCAGGGGCGGGCTGATCGACCTCTCGCTGGTTTTTATCTTTCTCGGCATAGTCAAAATCCGAAGAAGGGGACGAACATGAATTTCTTAACGGTGCCTATCATCATCATCGGGCTCATCGTCCTTTATATCCTGAGCTCAATCAAGGTCCTGAGAGAGTACGAGCGGGGGGTCATCTTCCGTCTCGGCCGCCTCCTGCCCCAGCCCAAGGGCCCGGGGATCATCCTGGTGTTCGCCCCGATCGACCGCATGGTCAGGATCAGCCTGCGGCTCATCACGATGAACATCCCGCCCCAGGACGTCATCACCAAGGACAACGTCACGGTGAAGGTCAACGCCGTCCTTTACTTCAGGGTCATAGACCCGCTCAAGTGCGTGATCGATGTCCAGGATTATATCTACGCCACCTCCCAGCTGGCCCAGACGACCCTGCGGAGTCTCCTCGGCCAAGTGCCGCTCGACGACCTTCTCTCGGAGCGGGACAAGCTCAACGCCCGCCTCCAAGAGATCATCGAACAGCACACCGACTCCTGGGGCATCAAGGTCCAGCTCGTCGAGATGAAACAAGTCGACCTGCCGGAGAACATGGTCCGGGCCATTGCCAAGCAGGCCGAGGCCGAACGGGAACGGCGGGCCAAGGTCATCCACGCCGAGGGCGAATTCCAGGCCGCCGGTAAGCTCACCCAGGCCGCCGACATCATTTCCCAGAATCCCCAGGCCCTTCAACTCCGCTTCCTGGGCACCCTGACCGAAATCGCCGCCGAAAAGAACTCCACCATCATTTTCCCACTGCCGCTGGATCTCCTCAAGGCCTTCACGTACGAAAAACCCCAAGAGAAGAAATAGCATCGAGGAAAACGACAATCTTCACCCCCACCTCCATTTCCTGGTGACCGAGGGCGGCGTGGAGGAGGCGGGCGTCTTCCATAAGATCCCGCGGATCGACGACTCGCGGCTGGCGGAGATTTTCGCCCGCGAGGTGCTGGGGCAATTTCTATGGCGAGATAGCTTGCCCATCACACTTCCGGGTGATATGATGGCTACACCAGAAGACACCATGCCCAAACGACGCAAACAGCTCAGCCGAGAGGACGCACTGCAACGTGACCTCGAGATCGTCAGGCTCAAGCTTGCCGGGATGACCGGTCCTGCCATCGCACGCAAGTATAGGATCACCAGTGGCAGGGTTACCCAGATCCTGCACCGGATTGCTGCTCAGATCGCCCCACGCAAGTTCAAGGCATGACCTGACAAACGGCATCCGCAAGCGGGGTTAAAGAAGGATATTCCTTTTTCCGTGGCGTGGTGGATGGCCGTTCCAGGCGTTGAATCTCCCCTTCTGACAGCCGAGCGACGGAAAAAAAGGCAGGTCCGAAAACCTGCCTTGAACAGAACCGGAGAACTCGATGTGTCTACTTGGTGACTTTGACGGAAACCGCTTCGTAAACGCCTTCGGCCGTCGTCTTGTACTTGACGTTGACCTCGTTGCCCTTGACGATCTTATCCAGACCGATCGTCTCGCCCTTGGCGTTGTACAAGGTGGTCGTGGCGACGACCAGGAAGCTCATCTTGGTGTTGGCCTTGTTGACCACCACGATCTCGGACTTCGTGCCCTTGGCGGGATCGGCCATGGTCACGGAATCGACCGTCCCGATGAAGCTCAAAGAGACCGGTTTTTTCGTGACCTGCGCTCCCCGGACCATATTGAAGGAAACCAGTCCGAGGACCATGAGCGCACCCAAGAGAATGGATAATGATTTTTTCATGTGATTCAACTCCTTTCACACGCAAGTATAGAGAAAGGAGGGTTAGAAGACGGTTAAAGGAACATTAAATTCCTTCTTTCTTCCTTTCCGAAGATATAAAATCAAAAAAAGGAGAACTCAAAGATGAGAAACAGGGGAATCATTCTTCTTCTCTTGCTGGCAGGTTTCAGTCTCATTCCGGCCCGCGCCCTCAATGCCGCTCGGCTTAAACTCCTGGGCGGAGTGAGCTGGGGGAAGTATGCCGTCGATTGGGATATGACAAACCACCTTAAACCCGGTTATCTCTTCGGCCTGGGAGTCGAATGGGGAGTGGGTTCGTTGAATTATGAGGTTGATATCCTCTATTTTCTCAAGACCAATAGCTATATTTCGCGCGGCTGGGATTACGAGCTCGGCGAAATCAGCGTTCCGTTCATGGCTAAAATCAAATTATTTTCCCGCTCAACTCCCTTCCTGCTGGCCGGGGGAGAGGTGGCTTATATTTTATCGCACAAGCAGAAGCCGGGGGTTTTGGGGGAGGATAGTGTCTATGACATGATGGATAACACGAGAAAAATGGATTACGGGCTCGTCGTCGGAATAGGCTATGAGCTTGAGGTCGGCGGCGTGATTCTCGAGTTGAGCGGCCGTTATCATCACGGCTTGGCCAAGGTCTCCGGCATCAGCGGCTATCGGGTGTATGAATTCCGAACAAGGGAATTAGCCGTCGCCCTTGGGCTGTTGTTTTAAAATATCGTCCGGATTCGGAGAAACAGCTATATTAAATATAGACATGCCTAAACAACGTGAAGGCCCGGTCAAGAACGCCCAGCCGGGCTATTACTTTTTCGACAACCATTTCGTCCTCGACATCCGGAGCGGACCGTCCTCTACCGAGTGCTGTCTCATCATTTCGAGCGGTTTGACGCGGAGTATGAGGGCCTTGTTGTGGCTTCATGGGCAAATTATTGCAACAGGGGAAAACAGAACTAAATTGGGTTGGTGCTGGGGGGGGGCTGCGCGCGGCGGCGCGCGGCTGGGGGCGGGCTGCTGATATGGAAACGCCATAGTGCGTGGCTCTATGGGGCTCTCAGCCCCAAAAACAGGCATCCAGGACATGAAAAGATAATGTCTCGGACTTGTGGGGGCGAGTTGGCCTCGGATACCTAGCCGACTGGAAGATAAAGTGATGGATATAGGTCTCGGATGAGCCGTAGGATGGCCATTCTTGTGAGCTGTACAGTTTGGAAATGGGGGATTTGCAGGAAACGCGAGAGGGGTCGGTAGGGGGGTAGCGGGTATTTGGGATATCGGCGAAAAGGCGCCTCTTGAAGGGAGTTTTTGGGGAAAAGGGGGGTATGTGGCCATCTAGGCGTAGGAGAGATGGCGCCATTCCAAGGGCTGGGCGGAGATGATCCGGAAGGTCTATGAGGTTGACCCGATGATCTGCCCCAAGTGCGGGGGGACGATGAAGATCATCGCTTTCATCACGGAGTATGCCGTTGTGGACCGGATTATTGATCACCTGAAGCTGACGTTTGCCGCGGCGAAGCCCCCGCCTTCCCACATCTTCACCGAGGCCGCGTTCATGGCGGCCGAGGAGAACGCGGACTATTGTTGATCATCTCATTTTCACCGGAAGGGAAAGTCTAGCGTCTTTTAGCTGGTGCGAGAGGGGTTTTTGCCCCAACATGCTCTTCCACCGCCGCTTTTTGCGGCGATTGACACCGCCGTGCGGCCGACGATATACTTCCGGTATGGTTAGGTAGGGGGATTCAGCGCCAAGGGCGGAGATTCAGCTCGCCGAGGAAAAAGGAAAATCCTATCTTTTCGAAAGGAGTCAAACATATGAATAAAGTACGATCTATTCTGGTCCTGTTCTTTCTTTCACTGATGCATGGAGGCGTTGCTCACGCCCAATGGGTTCAAACAAACGGTCCCTACGGAGGTATGATGATTAGTCTTGCCGTGAGTGACACGAATCTCTTTGCAGGGACTGGTGGTGGTGGTGTCTTTCTCTCAATGAATAACGGCGCAAACTGGACTGCGACCGGCTTGACGAGAGCCTGGGTTAACGCCCTTGCGGTGAGCCCCAATGGGGCAGGCGGCACGGATCTCTTTGCGGGGACTTACGACGACGGCGTTTTTCGCTCCACCAACAATGGCACAAGCTGGACTGCGGTCAATACCGGCTTGACGAACACAACTGTTTTCGCCCTTGCGGTGAGCGGCACGAATCTCTTTGCAGGGACTGAAGGCGGCGTTTTTCTCTCGACCAACAACGGCACAAGCTGGACTGAGGTCAATAACGGCTTGACGAACTTTCACGTCCACGCTTTTGCGGTGAGCCCCAATGGGGCAGGCGGCACGAATCTCTTTGCAGGGACTTACGGCGGCGGCGTTTTTCTCTCTACCAATAACGGGACAAGCTGGACTACGATCGGCTTGAAGAACACAAATGTTTCCGCTTTTGCGGTGAGCCCCAACGGGACAGGCGGCACGAATCTCTTTGCAGGGACTAAAGGTGGTGTCTTTCTCTCAACGAATAACGGCACAAGCTGGACCGCGGTCAACACGGGGCTGACGAACACTGATGTTAACCGTATTGCGGTGAGCGGCATGAATCTCTTTGCAGGGACTTGTGGCGGCGGCGTTTTTCGTTCGACCAACAACGGCACAAGTTGGACTGAGGTCAATAACGGCTTGATGTCCACTTATGTCCGTGCCCTTGCGGTGAGCCCCAACGGGGCAGGCGGCACAAATCTCTTTGCAGGGACTTACGGCGGCGGCGTTTTTCTCTCGACCAACAACGGCACAAGCTGGACTGAGGTCAATAACGGCTTAACCGCCACTTCTGTCCGTGCCCTTGCGGTGAGCGGCACGAATCTATTTGCAGGGATTTTCGGCGGCGGCGTTTTTCGCTCGACCAACAGTGGCACAAGTTGGACTGCCGTCAAAACAGGTTTACCGGACACTTCTGTCCCTCGCCCGACGGATATCGGCGCGCACAGTTGGGTTTTCGCCCTTGCGGTGAGCGGCACGAATCTCTTTGCAGGGACTGCCGGCGGCGGCGTTTTTCTCTCGACCAACAATGGCAGAAACTGGACTGCGGTCAACAACGGCTTGACGAACCTTCAAGTCCGCGCCCTTGCGGTGAGCCCCAACGGGACAGGCGGCACGAATCTCTTTGCAGGGACTAGTGATGGTGTCTTTCTCTCGACCAACAACGGCACAAGCTGGACTGCGACCGGCTTGACGAACAGAAATGTTTCCGCTCTTGCAGTGAGCGGCACGAATCTCTTTGCAGGGACTTACGACAGCGGCGTTTTTCTCTCGACCAACAACGGCACAAGTTGGACTGCAGTCAATAACGGCTTGACGAACACAAATGTTGACCATAACGGCCTTGCGGTGAGCGGCAAGGATCTCTTTGCAGGGACTAGTGATGGTATCTTTCTCTCGACCAACAACGGCACAAGCTGGACTGTGGTCAATAACGGCTTGATGAACAGAAATGTTTCTGCCCTTGCGGTGAGCGGCGCGAATCTCTTTGCAGGGACTAGTGATGGTGTCTTTCTCTCGACCAACAACGGCACAAGCTGGACTGCGACCGGCTTGATGAACCGTGATGTCATTGCCTTTGCGGTGAGCGGCACGAATCTCTTTGCAGGGATTTGGGGCGGCGGCGTTTGGAGACGACCGATTTCCGATATTATCAATGCAGCTAAAGGCGTCCAGTAACTGAGCAGGCTAACCGATCGGCAACTGCACATAGAAACTCGCTGACTTCAAAGAGAAGCCGGGCTGTGTCCGTACCCTTACGTTTCCCATTTCCTCCGCTGAGCGTCAACACCTGTTGACGTTTTCTCACTTGATTCCCCCGTCCGAGCCGGGCTTCATCACGTCTTTCCAGGGAGACAGGGTCACCTCCATGATGTCGGCACGTTTCTTGAGGCTATTCTCCGGCTATGGCGGGAGTCTATCGCCCTCGACATCCGGAGCGGACCGTCCTTTACCCGGTGCTTTTCCATTATTTCGAGCGGTTAGTCGTGGAGTATAAGAGCCTTGTAGTGGCTGCAAATTATTCCAACAGGGGAAAAGGTGACATTTTGCCGGTTGCCCGTAGGTTGATATGGAAACTCTGTTTTTTGACGTAAATCATATGGGGGGAAGGTGACACGGAAAAACGATGTCACGGACTTTTAGGGTTGGGTTGGTGGCGGATACCTAAGCGACAGGAAGATAAAAAGTGAGGGATTAAGGTCTCGGATGAGCCGTAGGTAGGCCATTCTTGTGAGCTGTATAGTTTTTTTCAACCATACAGGAGTTCTCAAGCCATGGGAATTCCATTTACCCTGCCTATGGGAATTCTGCTTACCATTGCCCTAGCAATTCAGCTTACCATTTCCAAGGGAACGGACGTGGGACCGGAGAACGCGCCAGGGGCCGCGAAAACGGCCACAATAGACAGGCGCGGACGCGATAGGCTAATACTCCAGGTATTGAGCGCCGCGTTTTGAGCGTTCTTATGGGGGAAAAGCCTCAAAGTCACGGGTTTGAAATGGTATAATATGCGGTCATATATGCGCAGAATTGAGCATTTAAGGCACGAAAACGTATGTTTAATAACATAAACAATCGGGAATCAATCGGGAAAGCCGGGGATTATGCCCGCCCTAAAAAGGGGCCGGGGAAGATTCATAATCCCGCGCTTTCCCCAAATTCACCCCGTTCCACTACGCCCTTGAGGTCTCGAACCTAGGCGGGCGGTAGCACGGGTGGCTACTGCCTCCTATCTTCTTTCCGCTTCCATACCGTATCCGATCACGGCGTCCACGAAAAGGGATTTAGTGCCGGGATTGGTGATCCTGACCGTGTTCACGGCCATGCCCCAGTAACCGCCCATGCCAGAAATCGGATCGCCCCCTAAAAAGATAAAGCGGTTTGAAGGTTCTCGCTGGATAATCATCCAGGCGTAGTTCTGTTGTTCGTCCTGCGTGTCTTGCATTTGAACCCAGGCTTCGAGGCCATAATCCTCTTCTCCTTTACAGACTACCGTGCCGCTGTCGATAAAATTTTTCTCCATGAGCAGGACGAGTTGCCTGCCCGGCAGGATTTCCGCATAGCGGCCGTCCGGTGCGCCCAGGGAATCCTTCGCGTTTTGGACCTCCTTTTCGAAAACGATCCGGAGGGCATAAAATTTCGGCCTTTCCGGCTGATTTTGCCCTAGTACCTTTCCAGGAAAACTGCTCGGGGTGTGGGCCAGGATGCTGGCCGACAGGAAAAAGAAAAGACCGGCCAGCGGCAATCCTCTTTTTCTCATGAACAGCATTCCCTCGATTCTGTAGATATTATATCATGCCGTGAGCTCCAGATCCGGTGTTACGGGCCGACGGCCTTTTTCTTCCCCCGCGATGCCCCTGAGAGGCCCGTAGAGCGCGTCAGAGCGACGAACTCACCGTCCCCCGTGTCCCTGGCAAGGCTCGGAAGTGTCAAAATTGAGCTTATTCAGCGTTTTCCCCATATAAACGACGTGCTGAGAAGCCTGTAAGCGACGATCTCAAGTTCGTCCTGTCACTTCGTTTCTATCTTTTCTCAATTTAGGCATTTTTATTGTCCCGTTTTGCCCTTAAATTAGGTCCTATTTGCCCATTGAACCCGAAATAAGACGGTAAAAAGACCCATTTCATCCCCATTGGAGGTCAATAACGACGGGATAAAATTACATAATTTTACAAACACTCATAAATCGTTTGTTATCTTCATTATACACACATTCTCTAGTTTACCGAAGAGTGCTTATGCGACACACTTTTTAAGCCTCCTCTGGCCGAGTGTGTAGCACCCGGCAGACCGGCGGGCGGGTTCACGTGGCTTCATTCGCCACTCATTAGCCCACCCCTACCCCCAGGGCAGAGGTAGAACCTACCCTAGCCAAGCTCGGCTTGATATGAAAAGAAAGCCCGAGGGTGGACCAAACCAGTGGGCAAAAGGCTGAACCTAGCTTCTTAGTTTTTTGAATGATATAGTCTTAGGAAGATTGATATGTATGTCAATGTATGAGGAGGAGAATTATGAGAGGTGGGAAAATATTTTTCGTGGGTGAAAAAGAGGGCGAATTGGACCCAATGTCTGAAACTCCCTTTGCTCAAGAAAATATTCTTCAGGAGCTACTCGCTAAATATCCAGATCTGATTCCTGGCGATCAGATTGATCCGGAAAACCCACGACGCTGGATGTTAGTTGCCCGTGAGCTCTCAATCCCTGACGGTTATACCGATGCAGGGAAATTCAGTCTCGATCATCTATTCCTTGATCAAGATGGTATTCCAACTCTTGTTGAATGCAAGAGAGCTGCGGACACTAGAATCCGTCGTGAGGTCGTTGCCCAAATGCTTGATTATGCAGCGAACGGGACTAAATATTTGGCTATGGAACGAATTCGTCAATCAGCGGCAGAGACATTAAAGAAATCAAACCTCTCGCTCGACGAGGTAGTCAAAAACCTTATTGAAGCGAAGGACACTACCGAGGTTGAAGATTTCTGGGATCTTGTTGAACAAAACTTGAGGAAAGGAAACATCAGGCTGCTATTTATTTCTGATACTATTCCTCAAGATCTCAGGCGACTCATAGAATTTCTGAATGAGCAAATGACTGATACAGAAGTTCTGGCCGTTGAGATAAAGCATTTCGTTGGAGAAAACAAGAAGGCGATCGTTTCTCGTGTGATTGGATTCACTGAAACAGCCCGATCAGTAAAGGCGAAGGGGAGAGCAGGCTCGAAAACAACTCCAGATGAATTCCTTTCAAAGTGTGAGCCTGTTGCAGCAACTTTTTTTAAGAAGGTTCTTAGTGAAGCTGATAAACGGAGTCAGACTATACATTGGGGAATTTCAGGCTTCTCAGCTGGAGTAGCGCTCTCCTCAACTGACCGCAGAGCCCCTGTCTTTTATGGTTATCCTCCTGATAGAGTAGAAATATGGCCAGGCTATTTAGAATACTTGAATGTGGACTCCGCCGAAATTGATAGAATTAAGAAGAGACTATTATCAACAGGGGTTTTTCGCGAGAGCCAAAAAGCGTTGCTCGTGAGGATTTCGAACAAAAATATTGAACAATTGGACAAAGCCTACGAAGATTGGCTATCAACTCTGCAGAGATTACTTGAATCTCAATAGCCCACTGTTTCAATAATACAAAAAGGATTTGATAAGGGAGAGATGTCGCTGCCTAAACCGAAGGATGAGAACTTTCAATAATACTAATAATCTCTTTTATTGAGGCGTATATCCGGATCTGCCGTCTATTTCATTTCCGAGAGGCCAGGAATTGGGTCTGGTCTCCACCCACTTCAGTCTTGGGCCGCTATGCACGACAGAATAAACAGGACTTTCGCCTCTTATAACATACTCTTACAAACCTATAGTACTTATTCAATTATGAACTATCCGAGTTTCTCCATCTGTAAAGCAGCTGCACGGGCCCTTTTTACCATTGTTTGGTCTACTTGCTCCACATGCCCATGAAACACCAGATTTCGATATCTATTTATCTTCATGAGCTCCTCAAGGAATCCAGCGTCAATCTTTTCGTTTTGGAAAAGCGCTTCAATCATCTGGCGAAAAGAGAATGACATACGCTGCGCACCTCTGCTGGGCACATAGAGCTCATTCTTGCGGAGATGAGCTCGAATGACTCGCTCGAGACGCATGAACTCCTCGAAGAAGACTGTTGAGGGTGTTCGCCGCTCACCTAAGCTAAGCTCCTTCTTTTTCTCCTCCAGCACCCGTGTAGCCGTTCGTACGTACTTCAAAGGGTTCACAATCGAAACAACGAACGCCAATCCTCCCACTATAGCGATAAAATCAATTAAGCTAGCCAATGTCATCAAGAGGGGCTTAAGGGTGAACTCCCATCGATTTAGGAATACCGTAATCAGGCTCAACATGATAGCCAAACCCGTTATCCAAGCCAGTAACTTCAGCCGTGAATGATAGCTCTTCCGAAGTGCAAGATAAACATCTTCAAGAGTATCGTCCTTATCCCGTGCCGCTTCCATCATGCTGTGAACCAAAGCGTACCCTGTAAGCAGAAAGGCAATAAACGCGGCGATACTCTGAGCAGCAGCGCTGAATAGCCAATAAATATTGTCGTTATTCATGGTTGTCCTTGTTTTATTCTGACATCCAACTAAAACGTTACTGGCATAAAGAATCGATGTCCAATTAAACTAAATTGTATAAAAGATATTACTTGCTATTGGTCCCCTCGTATCCGCAGCAACATATCTTTTTCATGCTCAGAAGACCAGGAGCTTCTAGCTCCAGCCTCCACCCGCCTCATTCCCTCGCCCCATGCTTCTTGAGCAACTCGGCCACGTCCTTATGGCCATTAAAGACGGCAGAGTGCAACGGCGTCCCGCCATCTGAAGTCCTGGCCTTCACGTCCGCACTATTGAATATCAGTAGCTCGGCCACGTCCTTATGGCCATTGAGGGCGGCCACGTACAGCGGCGTCGCACCACCGTCGGTCTTGACGTTCACGTTCGCGCCCTTGGATATCAGCAGCTCAGCCACGTCCTTATGGCCCCCATCAGCGGAAGAGTGCAGCGGCGACTCGCCCTCTTCGTCCTTGGCGTTCACATCTGCACCTTTGGCAATCAGCAACTCGGCCACGTCCTTATGGCCATTAAAGGCGGCAGAGTGCAGCGGCGTCCAGCCATCTGAGGTCCTGGCCTTCACGTCCGCACTTTTGGCAATTAGCAACTCGGCTACGTCTTTATAACCATTAGCGGCAGCACGGTGAAGAGAAGTCCAGCCAGTTTTGTTATAGGTGTTCAACTCAGATATGTGCACGTCAGTAGTTAACCGCTCGATATCCTGAATCGCTCTACGGACCAAACCATCCGACGTTTTTTGGAGCGCAACTGTTCGGGCTTTCTCGATTGCACTAATGGGATCGGATTTGTTTTTACCAGACATTATTAAGGCTCGCTAGTACGTTTTTTGCGTTTTGAATCTCGAAACCAATGCTAACTGACATTTCTGCAAGGATATCTCTTCCAGCTAAATCTGCGTTGTGCACTTTAACCATCAACTCATGTATATCAGAAGTCATTATTGTAGAGATTTCTCTCTCGATTTCCGATATCCGCCTTTTAATTTTTACTATCGCCCGGATAGTTCTTATTAATTCCGCACCGATGCCTTCTCCAGATACGGTCTCGGGGCTTTCTTTGATCAGCGATAATCATTATTCCCGGCTGACGACAATTAAAATTCCCGTCTTCAGGGTACACTGTTCGGGTTCTATTGGAAGGAGACCCGGATGGTTCAAGATCGTCAAGTCAGGAAGCTGCACA
>Ga0315291_10000633_pt1 | contig 46681 bp, 45 predicted proteins | sample YL17G12_20_MG_FD_203070 | JGI IMG/M metagenome (GOLD analysis project Ga0315291, IMG submission 203070) | Sediment microbial communities from Yellowstone Lake, YNP, Wyoming, USA - YL17G12_20 | ecosystem: Environmental > Aquatic > Freshwater > Lake > Sediment | place: USA: Wyoming | collected...
CCTCTGGAAAATAAGCCAGCGGTACGGTGTGTCTGTGGCGGACCTCGCGGAAGCGAACAATCTGAAGAAGGATTCAGCCATACGTATCGGCCAGGTGCTCATGATCCCCGGCCCCGCTATCGCACTGAAGCCGAAAGAAGGGGGAAGGGCTCCGGCAGAAAAGGCACCCGCTGTCGCGCCGGTGCCGAAGCTCGGGAAGAAGGCGCCCGCCGCAGCGCGGCGGGCGAGAGCCGGGGAGGGGGCGCCGGCGGAAAAGGCGCGAGTGCCCGGCGCCTTGAAAAAGCACGTCATTCAGAAGGGTGAGACGCTCTCATCCATCGCGAAGCGGTACAGGGTGTCGTTGAAAAAACTGGTTGAGGTCAACAAAATCGAAGATCCGGGGAAGGTCAGGACGGGCCAGTCGCTCGTGATACCGCAGTGAGGGGCGTGTGACGCGGCGTGCGTATCTGGCGGGGAAGGGGTGAGCGGCGTGCAACAGCGGACCCTCCTTTTTGTGACAGTCGTGCTGCTCCTCAGCATAGGAGTGGTGATGATCTATTCCACGAGCGCCTTCTTCGCTCAGGATAAATTCAACGACAGCTACTATTTCCTCAAGCGGCAGGCGCTCTGGATAGTGCTCGGCCTGGCGGCGTTCGCGTGTGCGGTCAATATCGACTACCACACTCTGCGCACGCACAGCCTCTCGCTCCTCTCCGCGAGCCTCGTGCTGCTCACCCTGGTGTTCATGCCGGGGATAGGCAGGACGGCCGGCGGGGCGAGCAGGTGGATCTGGTGCGGCTACTTCAGTTTTCAGCCTTCCGAGATGGCCAAGTTCACGCTCATCCTCTATATGGCTGACGTGATGGCGAGGAAGCAGCGGCAGATCCAGCAGTTCTGGAAGGGGCTCGCGGTACCGCTCGCCTTCTCCCTCCTGATACTCGGCCTCATCATCATGCAACCCGATCTGGGGACGACGGTCCTCATGGCCCTGGTCGTGGCCATCATGCTGTTCGTGGCGGGCGTGCGCCTCCGCCTGCTGCTCCCGCTCGCCCTCGCCGCGTTGCCTGCGATCTATGCCCTGGTGCTCGGCTCGGAGTACCGCAGAAAACGCATTATCGCGTTTCTCAATCCGTGGGCTGATCCCGAGGGGACGGGGTTCCAGATCATTCAGTCGTTCATCGCCCTCGGTTCCGGCGGCCTTGCCGGCATGGGGCTCGCGCAGAGCCGGCAGAAGTTCTACTACCTTCCCGCCGCGCATACGGACTTCATATTCTCAATCATCGGAGAAGAGCTGGGGCTCATCGGCGCGGCGGTGATCGTCACGCTATTCCTCGTCCTGCTCATCCTGGGAATGACAATATGCAGGAAGGCTCCCGATTTCTACGGGCACCTCCTCGCGTTCGGCATCGTTTTGGTGATCAGCCTGCAGGCGATTATCAACATCGCCGTGGTGACGGGTGCGCTGCCGACGAAGGGACTGCCGCTCCCGTTCATCAGCTTCGGCGGTTCCAGCATGATCGTCAGCCTGTTTGCAGTCGGTGTGCTGATGAATATCGGGAAGCACATGGGGATGGATATGGCGATTCACTGCCTGAAGGCGCATTCCCAGAGGACGTTCAGGCTATGAGGGTTGCGTTCGCAGCAGGGGGGACCGCGGGGCATCTGTATCCGGCACTCTGTACCGCGGATGAGCTGCGCAGGCGCGATCGGTCATTTGAGGCGCTGTTCCTGGTTTCGCGGCGAGGGAGGGAACGGGAGATTCTCGAGCAGTGCGGTTTTTCGTGTGAGGAGCTTCCCGGGAGCGGTTTCGGGAGGGCGCTTTCACTGAGGATCGTCCCGGCGGTGGGAGCGGTGCTGAGTTCGTACAGGAGCGCGCGTACGATGATGAAAAGGACGGGTATGCAGGCGCTCATCGGTTACGGTGCGTACGTGTCCGTTCCCCCGGCGCTTGCGGCGAGGGCGCTCGGGCTGAAAGTCATCATCCACGAACAGAACGCGGTGATGGGGCGGGCGAACCGGTGGCTGGCGCGCCTCGCGGACAGAGTGGCGCTGGGGCTGCCGCTCACCGATGAACCCCGGTGGCCGGAGAGAGGGTATCTGCTCACCGGGACCCCTCTGCGGCAGGAGATTCTCCAGGGAGTGACAAGAGAAGAGGGGCGGCGGTATCTCGGCGTGGAGCCCGATACATTCACCGTCCTCGTGATGGGAGGGAGCCAGGGGGCGCGGTCGATCAACAGGTTGATGGTGGAAGGGAGCGGCCTGCTCGCCAGGGATGGCGACCTCCAGGTTGTCCACCTGAGCGGGAGCGGAGATTACCCTTCGGTGGTCAGGGCGTACGCGCGCGCCGGCCTCAGGTCCGTGGTGATCCCCTACCTGAGAGAGATGGAGTGGGCGTACGCGGCAGCGGATCTCTCGGTCTGCCGCTCGGGGGCGATGACGCTGGCGGAACTCGCCCACTCGGGAATCCCCTCGATCTTGGTTCCGTATCCGCATGCCGTGGGGAATCATCAGGCGGCAAACGGCCGCCTTTTTGAAAAGAACGGGGCGGCGCTCCTCCGGGACGAATCAGGGCTGACGGGGGATGCTCTGGCAAAACTCATACTGTCACTGAGGAGAGGCGCCGCGGCCCTCAGAACGATGTCGGCGGCCGCCAGATCGCTGGCCTCCCCCCGCGCGGCTCAGGACCTGGCGGACCTGATAGAGGAGACGGTGCGTCACTCGTGACTCGTCTCTTAAACATATGATAAAACCACAGATGAACACAGATAAACACAGATAGGTGTTTTGAAACAGGATGCATGCAGATGCACACAGATAGGACTAAGGTTGGAAGCTTAAAATTGAAAGTTTACCAGGACTGCACTTCTTGGAACTTTGAGCCTTAATCTTCGGGCTATAGTATTCATCCGTGTTAATCTGTGTTTATCGGTGGTTATAAATTAACGTACATATGTAGTTGAAGTTATTCACAGGCGACGGGCCACAGGGTTGTGGGTGGAATTATTCATGATTGACGAAGGGATTAAAACAGAAATGATAAAGATCGCCGGGCACAGGGTGAGGTTCAAGGAGCCTCTTTCTCGACACACGTGGATGAGGATCGGCGGCCCTGCGGATGCCTTTGTCGAGGTCCAGGATGAGAACGAGCTCAGAGAGCTGGTCCGTCTATGCCGAAGCGGGGCGATCCCCTTTCTTCCGCTCGGAGGGGGGGCGAACCTTATCGTGAGGGACGGCGGATGGCGCGGCGTCGTGGTAAAACTCGGCGGGGATCACTTTACCCGAACCGAAATCCGCGGGGAGCGCGTCCACGCGGGCGCGGGGGTATCCCTTGCCGCGCTCATTGACGAAACGATCCGCCACTCGCTGAGCGGTCTCGAGTGTCTTGCGGGGATTCCCGGAACGGTGGGTGGAGCCGTAAGAATGAATGCGGGTGCCCACGGAGTCGCGTTCGGTGAGCGGGTGGATGCGGCGCGCGTGATGGATCGCCATGGCCGCAGCCGCCGCCTTAAGCAGAGCGCGATGGGATTTTCGTACAGGGGGTGCGCGGCGGCGATGGACGGCGTTGTGCTGAGCGTGGAGCTGAAGTTGAGGGAGGGGAACCGGGCTGAGATCGAGGAGCGGTGCGTGCGCTACCGGGCGGAGCGCGCGTCTGTGCTGCCGTCGGAGCCGAGCGCGGGCTGCGTGTTCAAGAATCCCGCAGAGGGGCGTTCCGCCGGCGAGCTGATCGAGCAGCTCGGCTTCGCGGGAGCGCGGTCGGGAGGGGCTCTCGTGAGCGAGCGGCATGCGAACGTGATCGTGAACGGGGGCGGCGCCACCGCCCGCGACGTGCTCGCGCTCATGGAGCTCATCACGAAGAGGGCGCGCGACGATCGGGGCATCGATCTGGAGCCCGAAGTGATTGTCGTCGGGGAAGAGGGCACGGTCTAGTCATCTCATGAGAGGATAGTGCGCAGATGTGGAAACGGAACACGCGGCTGAAGAGGAAGCGCCGCACGATTATCTTTAATGTGGATGTCGCCAGGCGCCGTAGGTCCGGGTCGTCCCCGGCTCGGGGAGGGGAGCACAGTGGCGGGGGCAGGAGGTGGCTCGCGCTCATGGGAGCGGGGGTGCTCGCCGTGTGTGTCTGCGTGGTGGCAATCCGCGGCGGGGGGGGTCTGAGACCCTCGGGCTTTACCGTGAGGTGGATAGAGGTGAGCAATGAGGAGCTCCTCTCCAGGGAACGCATCAGGGCGCTCGCGGGTGTAAAAGTTGGGGATAATCTCTTCTCCGCGGATCTCCAGAAAATCCGCGCGCGCATCTGCGCTCATCCCGATATCAGGGATGCGATGGTGAATCGAAAAATGCCCGGAGGAATTGTGATACGGGTGCATGAGAGATTCCCGATCGCGGCGGTATTTTGCCCTGTGGTGAGCGCCCCGCAACAATTATCGAGGCCCGCAGGACCTCGCCCTCCGGCGGCTTCTGCGAAGGTGATTATTCCCTCAGCGATCCCGGGACGCGGACCCTCGCCCGGGTCGGAGGTGGCGGCGGGGTTGTGCGAAGGAGACCGCATGCGCCGCTGCGTGGTGGATGCGGAAGGATTTGTCCTCTCTGCGAGAAAAGAAAGAAACAGCAGGTCGCTGCCCCTCCTCATCGGCCTGAAGCTTGGCCCGGTGCGATCGGGGGACCGGCTCTGTTCCCCGGCGGCGAAGAATGCGCTCGGGATCGTGGAGCGCTATCGGGAATCGGAGCTGTGCCGTCAATTGGAGCTGGTGAGCGTGGATGCGAGTGACCCTGATAATTATCTGATGAGATCAAACGTCATTCAGGAGATCCGTCTCGGCAAAGAGAATCTGGGCGAGCGTCTCCAGCTCCTCTCATTCATTCTGAAGCAACGGAAGTATCGCGGTCTGGACGGACCCGCGAGCTATATTGATCTGCGGTGGAAGGACGTGGCCGAACTGCCGCTCGCGAAAGACATCGTTGCCAGACGGTAGTTACCCTCCTACGCAGAAAGCCATGCGCTTGCCCGTGCCTGCACGCCGGAGTGCGTTTCGGCACGCAGGCGTGGATGAATGCGGGGAGGGTAACCCGACGAAGCTCTTGAAAAGAGCGCAGTAGGGTACGCTTCGGAGGGTTGCGCTTAGCTTAGCATGATTCATGCCGTTTGAACAACCCTCCGGAGCATGTGGAGGTGCAACGGGCTTGCCCGTGGGGCTCCACCGGAGCGGCACGCTGACCAGCATAAGGGGACACAACATGAACAACGGTTCGAATCTGATCATAGGCCTGGACGTCGGGACCACAAAAATCTGCACGGTCGTCGCGGAGATTGACAGGGCGACCCGGTCCGTGCGCGTCATAGGCATGGGGCACGCGCCCTCCCGCGGCCTGCGGAAGGGGGTGGTCGTTAACATGGACGGCGCGGTGGAGTCCATCGTAAAATCCATCGAGGATGCGGAGAAGATGGCGAATGTCGAAATACACTCCGTCTTCGCCGGGATTACGGGAGGACACATCAAGAGCTTCAACAGCCGCGGCGTCGCCGCGGTCGGGGAGCGGGGAGAAATCACTGAGAAGGATGTCGAGCGGGCAATCGCCGCCGCGCGGGCCGTCTCCCTCCCTGCCGACCGGGAGATTCTGCACACGATCCCCCAGGAGTTTACGATAGACGGGCAGAACGGAATCAAGGAACCCACGGGGATGGCGGGGGTTCGACTGGAGGCTGAGGCGCATATCATCACGGGCGCGATTACCGCGACTCAAAATATTATCAAGAGCATCAACCGTGCCGGCTTCGAGGTGGAGGATATCGTGCTTGAGTCGCTCGCATCCAGTATCGCCGTGCTGAGCGAGGATGAGAAGAACTCCGGCGTGATCCTCATTGATATCGGCGGCGGGACGACCGACGTCGTGGTGTTTCACCGCGGCAGCATCAACCAGTCGCATGTGCTCGCGGTGGGGGGGGACCATGTGACGAACGATGTCTCGATCGCCCTGAGAGTGCCCATCACCCTCGCCGAGGAAATCAAAAAGGCGCACGGGAGCGCGATGGAAGACCGCGTTGACCCTGAGGAGGAGATAGAGATCCCCACGGGAGCCGACAGGCTCCCCGCCCGGTATAGTCGGAGAGAGCTCGCCAGGGTCATCGAGCTGCGGATGGCGGAGATTCTCTCCCTGGTGAGGAGGCATGTGGACCGCTCCGGCGTGCGGAGATTCCTGGGGTCGGGAGTGGTGCTCACGGGAGGGGCGTGCCTCACGGAGGGAACAGTTGAATTGGCCCAGAAGATATTCAACCTCCCGGTGCGCATCGGAAAGCCCACGGGGATCTCCGGCATCGCGGAGGCGCTCGACAGCCCTCTGTACGCGACCGGGGCGGGCCTCGCCCAGTATGGCTACCGCAGCAGGATGGAGGGGAAGACCTCCCGGTTCAAGGGCACGAGCCGCATCGCGGGGATCGTGGACCGCGTGCGCCAGTGGCTTACGAGCAGATTTTAACGTATCACCATAGATGAACACAGATGCTTCGCGTTACGGAACAGGATGCACGCAGATGCACGCGGATTTACTGGAAACGAGCCACTCGCTACGAGAAGCTGTAGTTACTATCTGTGTGTATCTATGTGTATCTGTGTTCATCTGTGGCAAAGTATATCATCTTGGGTGCGTGGTAGTTACATATTTGCAAATAGCCCAACATAACCATATAAAAGGGGGGGAGGCATGATTACCGAGAACACAGAGGCACTCAGGCCGGTGCGTATCAGGGTGCTCGGCATCGGCGGGGCGGGGTCGAACGCCCTTGACCAGATGCTGAAGAGCACCATAGCAAACGTCGACTACATCGCCATCAACACCGACAGGCAGGCGCTGATGCAATCGAGAGCCTCTCGCAAGATGCATATCGGGGAGAGAATCACGCACGGCCTCGGGGCGGGCGGCAATCCCGACGTCGGCCGGCGGGCGGCGGTGGATTCGCTCGAGGAGATCGAGGAAGCAGTGACAGAGTGCGACATCCTCTTCCTCGTCGCGGGATTCGGAGGGGGCACGGGAACGGGCGCCACTCCCGTGGTGGCACAGGCCGCGCGGGAGAAGGACATCCTCACGGTGTGCATCGCCACCACGCCGTTCGATTTCGAAGGGCAGAAGCGGAAATCACAGGCGCTCGAGGGGGTACGGAGGGTTGACGATCATGCCGACACGGTCATCGCCGTCGCCAACGACAAACTCTTTCAGATCGCCGATATGAACCTCTCACTGAGTGAAGCATTCGCGTTCACCAATGACATCCTCTCCGAGGGGGTGCAGTGCATCGCGAGGCTGATCAACAAGACGGGATTGATCAATCTGGATTTCGCCGATGTGCGCACGATTATGGCGAACGGCGGAAGGGCGGCGCTCGGTTTCTCGGCGAGCTCGGGTCAGGGCAGCGCCGTGGAGGCAGCCCGCAGGGCGCTCGAGAACCCGCTCTTTGATCTCGAGGCGCTGCCGCGGGCACGCGGGCTCCTGATCAGCATCATGGGGGGCGACGACCTCGGGCTGAGAGAAGTCAAAGAAGCCGCGGAGAAGATCAGTGAGCTCGGGAATAGAAACGCGCATGTGATCTTCGGGGCCGTCGTGGACGCGGAATTCCGCGGTCAGAGGCTCGTGACGGTTCTGGCCACCAGTCTCGATGGCGAGCGGGCGCACGCTGAGGAGAATCAGCCGGCCGCGGGCGGAACAGAGGCGCATGATGCGGTTCCCCAGCAGACACTGATTGATCTTGATTTCAACAGCTATGAGCATTTCGAAGAGACGGAGCCGACGATTGTCGAAGGAGAAAATCTGGATGTCCCGACGTTCCTGCGCAAGAGGGTGCACGTTACAGCAGGGGTAAGGGAGTAGGGGGAAGGGAATAGGTGCGACATAATATGTTTTTGTTTTTCCCTTTTCCCTTATCTCTTCTCCCTGTTGTTAAGGGCGGTTACCGACTGGTTTAGATCCATACTCGCCTTCCAGGCGGCACACCGCCCTTATTTTTTATCCCCCTGATTCTTCCACGAGTATAGATCCAGTAAAGAATCAGAGGCAATTATGGGTTGATCGGTGAGGAGGGATAAGATATATTTGAGCGACTATAGTGCGGGAACCTGCGTCCATGAAACTGCTACAGTTCTTATTCAGGCTCGTCAAATTCTCCACCGGCCTGTTTCTTATCCCCGCCTGCGTCGGGGCGACCCTCGCGTTCTATCATGACCTCCTCGGCCCCATCAAGTCGCAGCTATGGTTCCTGGTGGGTCTCGGCGCATTCCTTCTCATCTTCGCGATCTTCCAGCATCCGATCAAGAGCTACGTCTTCGGCCACGAGCTCACGCACGCGTTCTGGATACTCCTCTTCCGCGGGGAGGTGACCGGCTTCTCCGCCTCCTCCGCGGGAGGCAAGGTGGAGGGGACCAAGGGCAACTTTTTCATCGCGCTCTCACCGTACTTCTTCCCGGTCTACACCATTCTTCTGATCGGGCTCTACTTCCTCGGGAAGCTCTTCTGGGAGCCACAGCAGTTCACGGCGGCGTTTGTGTTCCTCATCGGCTTCACCTGGGCGTTCCATGTCATCCTCACCGCATCTGCGCTCATCAAGGGCCAGGCGGAGGTGAAGAAGAACGGGTACCTGTTTTCCCTCACGATCATTTATATCATGAATGTGGTAGTGCTCGGGCTGGTGCTCATTTTCATATCTCCGGATTTTCGCTTCGCTGACTTGACGGCCGCCCTGCGGGAGAATATCTCCACGAGCTATGCTCGCTTCGGGAATGCCGTGGGGCCTCTCCTGGACAGTTTCCGATGAGTGCCTGAAATGGCGGATAATGTAGGGGTCGGATTCATCCGACCCGCATTGCGGGCTTGATAAATCAAGCCCCTACAAACACGAACGTTTCTGATATACTTCCACCCAGTTGGTGGAGGTTTTAACCCGTTATCCGCCATTCTGGGGAGGGGACTGTGCTTGCATTGGCTCCCGTGAGCATATATAATGACAACAGCCCAAAGCTGAAAGTTAAAAGTAGAGGGATCAACGCTGGAGGATGCTGATGAGATCAGTTCTACGTGCGGTGATGCTCCTCGCCGCGGTGGTTCTATACGCGGGGTGCGCCGCGGTGATGGAGCCGTACAAAGCGCCTGCCACCTCGTTCACTATCGCATCGGTGAAGCGGGAGGATAAACTGCTCGCCATTGACGGTCAGTCAAGGCTCGCCGACGCCAGGGGGATCAATTCGCAGGGGACGCGAAATAGCGGCAAATTCACCGGCCTCGGCGGGCTCGACAAGTGGCGCTATGAGTCGCGGTTTCTCCCCGCTGAAATGCAGGGCGAGGAGTACGTCGTCGTCTTTGTCGCGAAGGGGCCGGAGAAGGCGCTGCCGGAAGCATTGACGCTCAAATTCGAATACATGTACCCCAAGGGTGTCGAGGTCCACTATTCGGAGAGGGTGTACAGGGACCTTCCCATGGGGCGGCACAAGTACGTGTGGAAGAACCTCGGCGAGCAGAATACGGCGAACGGCGACATTGCAAGCTGGCGCGTCTCGCTTAACTATAAGGGCGCCGAGGTCACCTCGATGCATTCCGCCCTGTGGCGTCCCTGGGGGAAGGTTGTCCTCGACGAGTAAACGTCATCGCGCGCAGGTCGGCTGAAATGCGAACGAGGAACGCGATGGCCCAGGTTGAGCGCTGTGAGAACCTGGGCCAGATGCTCGAGGAAGCTGCCCGCTGCTATCCGCGCCGCCGCGCGCTCATCATGGAGAGGGGCGCGTGGAGCTACCGTGACCTCAACGCGATCGCCAACCGCTACGCGCACGCGCTTCGCGAGAAATTAGGCGTGGCGCCCTCAGACCGCGTTGCCATTCTCCTGGCCAACGACATCCATTACATCTTCGCCTGCCTCGGCGCATTTAAGGCAGGGGCGGTGGTGGTTCCCCTTAACTGTTTTCTGACCGCTCCGGAGTTACAATTCATTCTCGCGGATTCAGCCGCTGCCGTTTTGGTTACCTCGGATCAATTTGCTCCGGTGGTGAGAAAATTCTCCGACGAGATGCCCGCGCTCAGGGCTCTGGTCACGATCGGGAGGGAAGACCTCGGGAATGATACCTGGCTGTGCGAGGAATTTATCAAGGGAGTGAGCGACTCGAATCCCGGCGGGGAGGTGAAGCGGAGCCACCTCGCGGTGATCATCTATACGTCCGGCACCACCGGGAAGCCGAAGGGGGCGATGCTGACGCATGGGAATCTGCTGTCGAATATCATCAGCTCAGGGATGAGCATCGGGATACACAGGAGGGACCGCGTGCTCCTGATACTCCCGATGTTCCATTCATTTACCCTCACCACCTGCATCCTCATGCCCATCGCCGTGGCCGCCGGTATTATCCCGGTGAGCAAGCTTCGCTCGATCCCCCACATTATCAGGAGCATGATTCTCAAGCGTGCGACGATCCTGATCGGCATCCCGCACATCTACGACGTGGTCGCGCAGAGGGGCATCCCGTGGTGGCTGCGGATGCTGTTGCGTCTTCGGGTGTGTATTTCCGGTTCCGCACCCCTCTCCGCGGCGACGCTCACGCGGTTCGAGGCGCGTGTCAGGGTTCCTCTCCTGGAAGGGTATGGCCTTTCAGAAACCTCACCGGTGGTTTCCATCAACCCGCTTGAGGGAACCCGCAAGCCCGGATCCGTCGGGAAGCCCATCCCGGGTGTGGCGGTCAAGATTGTCTCCGGCGAGGGGCATGAACTGCCGCCGGGGCGGGTCGGGGAGATTGCCGTGCGCGGGCCGAACGTGATGTGCGGGTATCTCAACCATCCCCGGGAGACAAAAGAGACCATCCGTGATGGATGGCTGTTGACAGGAGATATCGGGAAGGTTGACGAAGACGGGTATATCTATATCCTGGATAGGAAAAAGGAGATGATCCTGTTCCATGGGATGAATGTATATCCCCGGGAGATCGAGGAAATCCTCTACACCCACCCTTCCGTCGCGGAAGCGGCCGTTGTGGGGAAGCCTGACCCACGCCGCGGTGAGGTGCCCGTGGCGTTTGTTTCGTTGAGGGACGGCGCGCGCATAGAGGCTTCAGCGCTGATACACTACTGCAAGCAGTTCCTCGCGGGATACAAGATTCCGCACAGGATTATCGTCCTCGATAAGCTGCCGAGGACAGCGACGGGGAAAATCATCAAGCGAGAGCTAAAAAACGTAATGGGACAGGTGTAGGAGGCAGCCGCAGATTTGCGCAGATGAACGCTGATACACCTGTATAAAATCAGCGTGTATCTGCGGCAAGAAACCTTGACCACTAAAAAACGTAATGGGACAGTTATGGTGGGGTATATTATCAAGTGTGTCACTCCTGCGAAAGCAGGAGTCCAGGTTTTATGCTGGATCCCCGCTTTCGCGGGGATGACAAGTGCACTGAACACCCCTCCGTAACTGAGGCGTTACTAAAAAACATCATCACGAATTGACTTTGCAGGTGAAAGGTGGTATATACCTGGTAAAAGGAGAAGAATAATGGCTTCACCACACACGGTGCGGAAAGCGCACGCCGAGCGCCGGAGGGCGCCGCGGGCCGCCGTCAAGGTTCCTCTGAAGATCAGGCGGGCGAGCGATGTCATCGAGGCGAGCACAAAGGATATCAGCGCCTCGGGGGCATACTGCATGCTCAACAAGTTTGTCCCGCTGAACACCAAACTCGGCGTGACCCTCCTCATCCCCAGAGAGGAACAGGCGGGCCGCACGCGATTGAAAAAGGTGCGCTGCCATGGGATTGTGGTGAGAAATCAGCCCGAGCGAGAGGGCGGTACCGCACCTCATTACGGCATGGCTATCTTTTTCACCGATATCGGTCAGAGAGATAAGCGGAAATTGTCCGACTATGTGACGCACCGGCTGTCTCCGGAAGAGCAGAAGAGGTTGGCGCGGAGAAAGGGCCCCACCATGAGGTACGATCCGGGAGAGGTGTTTTCAACCAGGAGCCGTGGTGAGAAGGAATTCAGCATCAGCTCGGCAAATTTCCGTGTGCTCGGCGAGCAGATCAATCTGAGCAAGAACGGGATATGCTGTCAGACTGACCGAAGCATCCCTCTGTTCAGGGAGATCGCCGTGAATCTTGTGCTTCCGCCGTCCGGAAAGGCTCGCGGGCGGGGAGAACCGGAGGCCCTGCAGTGCAGCGCGGTCGTGGTCGGTTGTGAAAAAATACCCAGGAGCGACAGATATGACATGGCCGCCTATTTCGTCGGTCTCTCACAGGAGCAAAAAAAGAGGCTCGAAGACTGCATAGAGAAGTTCCTGTGACAGGGGATCGGAATCAAACGGTCGCGGCGCGACTCGAGGAGCCACGGATTGCGGCGTGTGAATGATCCGTGGCTGTTTTTGTGCGGGGAGGCGGAATGATTGTTTTAGAGGATCTTTTGCGGCAGGTGGTGGCTCGCGGGGCATCCGACATTCATTTTAAAGTGGGCTGCCTGCCGATCCTGCGCCTGAACACCAGGCTCATTGACATGGAGGGCGCTGCGCTGACGAAGGCCGACGTGGAACGAATCGGCAGATCCCTCGTGAGCGAAAAGCAGTGGGAATCTTTTCAGGGCAGGGGGGAACTGGATATCGCCTACCTGAGCGAGGGCGTGGGGCGTTTCCGCACCAACATATTCCGGCAGAGGGGCATGGTCGGTGTGGTGATGAGGCACGTAAAAACCAGGATTCCTGGTTTCAAGGAACTGGGGCTGCCCGCGATACTCGAGAAGATCTCCCTCGCCGAGAGGGGCATCGTCGTCGTCAGCGGCGCAACCGGCTGCGGAAAATCCACCACGCTCGCTTCCATGATTAACTTCATCAATATAAACGTGCGCCGACACATCATCACTGTTGAAGATCCGATCGAGTATATCCACTCCGACGACAAATCGGTGATCGATCAGCGCGAGGTGGGGATAGATACCAGGACGTTCGCGGCGGCGCTCCGCTTTATCATGCGCCAGGACCCCGACGTCATCATAGTGGGCGAGATGCGTGACCGGGAAAGTTTCTCGGCAATGCTCTACGCCGCCGATGTGGGCCGCCTCGCGATGACCACCCTCCATTCGCCGGATGCGGCCCAGGTGATGCTGCGGGTGATGGATTTCTTCCCGGCGAGCGACCGTGAGCAGGTGAGGATGCAGCTCGCGGCGAATCTCGTGGCGGTCGTCTGCCAGCGGCTGTTGCCCCGAAAGGACAGAGAGGGGATGGTCCCCGCCGTTGAAATAATGCTCGGCACCCCCAGCGTGCGCAAGTTCATCCGTGAAAACAAGCTCGAGAAACTGTCCGATGCCATTCAGGACGGGCGGGATGAGGGGATGCAGACCTTGAATCAATCGCTGGTTGAACTGGTCAAGGCCTCGGTGGTCACGGAGCAGGACGCGCTGGACGATTCGCCCAATCGGGAGAGCCTCAAGATGAATCTCCAGGGAATCTACCTCGATGAGTCACGGAAGATCCTCGGCTCGGATTGATTCCGCCTTTCCGCATTCGCACAATCTACTTTGGCATCTGTCGTTTGAAATTTGTCATTTGGTATTTGTCATTTGTCATTCTATCGTATGAACTATGCGGTCATCCGTGAATTGAAGCGCCTCAGGGCCCTCGAGCGCGGGCTCCTGAACAAGCAACCGGCCACATGCACCGTCGCCCTCGTCTATCCCAGTTCCTACTATGTGGGCATGAGCAGCATGGGATTCCAGCTCGTGTACGGGCTCCTCAATGCGTTGCCCGGTGTGCGATGCGAGCGCGGATTTTTCATTCCGGGGAGCCAGACGTATACGCTGGAGAGCCTCAGGCCTCTGAGGAGCTTCGACTGTGTGGGGTTCTCCCTGTCCTGCGAACAGGATTATTTCAATGTCGTGGAGATTCTGCGGCGCGCGGGGATCCCGCGTGCGTCGCGCGAGCGCGACGAACGACACCCGCTCATCCTGGGCGGCGGCGTCTGCGCATGGCTCAACCCTGAACCGCTCGCGGATATATTCGACCTGTTCGTGCTGGGTGAGGCGGAAGCCGTCTCAGCGAAGCTCTTCCAAAGAATCGTGGCGGGCGACGGAAGGGGCCGGGCGCATCTCCTCCGCACCCTCGCCGAGATTCCCGGGGTGTACGTGCCCCGTATGTATGAGCCGCGCTACGGAGATGAGGGGCAGCTCCTCGCGGTGGAGGGGATAGAATCGGGGCTTCCCCCGCTGAAAAGGCAGTGGGTCGAGGAACTTGACCGCTGGCCCGCGCTCGCGCCGGTGGTCACCCCGGAGACCGATTTCGGTGAGAAGGCGATAGTGGAACTGATGCGCGGCTGCGGGAGGCAGTGCCGCTTCTGCGTCGCGGACTACGCCTACCGCGCCCCCAGGCTGAGGAGCAGGGACGCGATAGTGGCCGCCGCCTCACGGGCGCTTTCTCTCGGCAGGGGGGTCGCGCTCCTCGGCCCCTCGCTCACCGATCATCCCGACCTGGAAGAGGTGGCTGATGAGATTGTAAGAAGGGGCGGCAGGATCTCGGTGTCGAGCCTGCGGGCGGGCCGGATCAGCGAGCGCTTGCTGGGCGTCCTCGCGCGGGGGGGCCTCAGGAGCATGACGATCGCGCCCGAGACTCCCTCGGAGCGCCTGCAGCGAAAGCTGAACAAGGAAATTCACGCCCCTGATCTGCTGCGTCTTGCGGAAGGTGCCGCGGCTTCCGGATTAAAGGAGCTCAAGCTCTACTACCTTCTTGGAATTGAGGGAGAGACTGAAGAAGACTGCGAGGCGATTGTCGAGCAGGTGAGGGGCATTGCCTCGCGGATTCCTGTGCGCGTCAGTGTGGGTCCGCTCATCCCCAAGGCGAGAACACCCCTCCAGTGGGTTAAGATGGAGGAGGAGGGCGGGCTGAGGAGAAAATACCGTGTGCTGAAGAAGTCAATGGGGAAGATCCCCATGGCCCGCATGAGCAGCCAGAGCATCAGAGAAGCGATGGCAGAGGCGACGCTCGCGAGGGGGGACAGGACGCTGGTCACGTATCTCGCGCTCGGCCGGCTGCCGCGCGCGGCCGTTGAGAAATATGCGCTGCGCTCCCGTGGCGAAGGGGAGTTGTTTCCGTGGGAGCATATCGGGACCGGTGTGAAAAGGGAGTACCTCTGGGCCGAATACAGGAAGTTCCTGTGCGGCGAGCGGACCCCCTCCTGTCGTCCGGGGCAGTGTCATGTATGCGGCGCGTGTGCGTTGCCGGGGGGCGGGCGATGACGCGGAGAAATGGCATCATCGTTCAAAGGGAGCGCATTTTCTTCACGCCGCTTCAGAAGATTTCCTGGGTTCAGCATTGCTTTACTACAAGGCAGTTCATGGAGAAGGATATGGGCCGGATCGGGATGTGCGGTGAACTCAAGAGACGCTATTTCCCCTCGGCGCGGGCGGTGGTGTGGGGAGAACAGGTCCATGGGAGGGGCGTGGCGACGATTGATGGCGCGGCGGAGATGTTCTCTGAAATACCCCGCGCCGACGCCCTCGTGTGCGCAAAAACGGGCATATGCCTTGTCGCCTTTGCTGCCGATTGCCCGATCGTGTATATCGCGGACGTAGAGAAAAAGGTGATTGCGCTCGTTCATTCAGGGAGGGAAGGGAGCGAGAAGCGCGTCGTCACGGCGTGCGTGGAAAAGATGGCGCGCGAGTTCGGCACCGCGCCGGCGGACTGCGTAGTGGTGATAAGCCCGTCAATAGGGCCGTGCTCTTATCCGGTGGACCTCTGGCGGAGCATTGAGGAGGAGTGCTGCGCTGTAGGGATAGGCAGCCTCATGAATGCAAAAATGTGCACCGCGTGTCAGCCGGATCTCTTCTTCTCCTATCGGAGAGAGAGGGACCGATGTGGCAGGATGCTCGCCGCCATGATGATTACCACGGCCGAAAATTTAAAGATGAAGGCATAACGTTCGAGCGCGCGCGCAATAAATCCGTATCGTAACAGACGTGCTATACTGGTTATCCGATGATCGCGGATAATGTACGCAGGGTCATGGAGCGCATCGCCGCTGCCGCTGGGCGCTCGGGCCGGAGCACGGCCCACATCGAACTCGTGGCTTCCACGAAGGGCCGTTCGCTCGCTGAGATCGACGAGGCGATCAGCGCGGGGGTGAGGACAATGGGAGAGAACCGGGTTCAGGAGGCCGAGGTGAAGTATGCGCACCTGAAAGGACGCGTGCGGGTGCACATGATCGGCCACCTCCAGCGGAACAAGGTGAAGGATGCCCTGCGGATTTTCGATATGATTCACTCGGTGGACAGCCTGGGGCTGGCGGAAGAGATTGAAAAGGTGGGGGGGCGCATGGGTAAGGCGGTGCCTGTCCTCCTGGAAGTGAATGTATCCGGTGAAGAGAGCAAGTTCGGCGTGAAGCCGGAGGAGATTTACCCGCTCCTGGAAAAGGTTGCGGGGATGAGGGCCGTCCGTGTGGAGGGCCTCATGACCATGTCCCCGATAGCTGACAATCCCGAAAAAGTTCGGCCGATCTTTCGCCGTCTCCGGGAGCTCGCAGTGGAAATCGAGAGGCAGGCGTTCCCCGGTGTCACGATGAGCCAGCTCTCGATGGGGATGACGCAAGATTTTGAGGTGGCGGTGCAAGAGGGGGCCACCATGGTGCGTGTGGGGACTGCGATATTCGGGACGTAGCATGCAACCTGAATTATTCATACGCAAACGATAAATAACGGCGGATCAAGCAGATTGAGCGGATTTTAAGAACAAAGGTTGCATCCACGGATTTCACTGATTTTCACGGAATTAAATGCGAGAGATTTTAAGAGTTCCTTGTATTCGGTGTAATCCGTGCAATCCGTGGATAAGAACGTTGAAGACGGGTCGGGACAATATCGACTGTTGGTGAATAGATCAGGTTGATAGTGAGATACGGGGGAGGATATCGTATGGCGCGTGCGTTTGATAAGAAGATAGGGTTCATCGGCGGCGGCAATATGGCTGAGGCCTTCATCCACGGCCTGCTCAATGCCAGGTTGTGTCTCGCGTCGGACATATGCGTGAGCGATATGAAGAAGGAGCGGGTTGCGCATCTGCGAAATACCTTTGGCGTCAGCGCGGCGGGGGCGAACGCTGTCTGCGTGGATTCGAGCAACCTGATCATTATCGCGGTAAAGCCGCAGAGCATGTCCGACGTGCTCGCCGAGCTTTCCACCCTGGAGACCGGGGGGAAGTTGATACTCTCCATCGCTGCCGGGATCACCATCGCCGCAATCGAAACGGCGCTCCGCCGGGAGGCGGCGGTGATCAGAATCATGCCGAACACGCCCGCGCTGATCGGTGAGGGTATCTCCCTCTGGACGCGCGGCAGGCATGTAAGAGATGAGGACATCGAGCATGTGAGGTTTATCCTGAGGGCCCTGGGGAAAGAGATAGAGGTCAAAGAGGATCTGATGAATGCGGCCGCCGCCCTCTCCGGGAGCGGCCCCGCCTACGTATATTATTTCCTTGAGGCCATGGCGATGGCGGGGGAGCAGCTCGGTTTTCTGCCCGAGCAGGCATTGGCGATTGCAGCCCAGACAATGCTCGGTGCAATCAAGCTCGCGGAGACATCCGGCCAGGCGCCTGAAGAACTGCGCAAGAAGGTGACCTCGCCGGGTGGGACGACAGCGACCGCGATAAGAGTTCTGGAGGAACGAAAGGTAAAAAAAGCGATTGTGGATGCGATCAAGGCCGCGTGCGAGCGAGCGGAGGAATTGAGCCGTGGAGGATAAACCCCAGAAATTAAATCCCAAATCCAAAATCCCAAATCCAAAAATCCAGAGTGCAAATTCCAAATCCACATCCCTCGCGGGCAGGCTGAGCACCATAGAGATGAGGGAGCAGGGTGGGACTCTCCTCATCAGGGTGAGGGTGCAGCCGAAGGCCTCTGCAGACGCGATCGTGGGTGCACGCGCGGGAGCATTGAAAATCAGAGTGGCCGCAGCGCCGGAAAATGGCAGGGCGAACCGCGCCGCCATAGAATTTCTCGCCGGGAGTCTCGGCCTGAGAAAATCTGATATCACCATTGTTTCCGGCGGGCATTCCAGGGATAAGCTGTTCTCTATACGGGGACTGAAGCGAGACGAGTTGCTGCATCGGCTCGAATCTCTCTAAACTGCGCTACGGTGCCAGTATATGCACTGACTATACATAACCTGCTCTGCCGGGAACAGTAGCTCCCGCAGCAGAGCCTTAGTTCGCGGCTACATAAGCCATTTAGAATCCCCTATTTTGAGATCGATCATCAAAGCGCGCGGCGCGCCGCTTTTTTCTTGCCCTTACCGCACTTTCCTTGTATAGTACAGGCTCTTAAACCGGCTGGGGAATCCCCGTGGAGCATCCTCCAGTCGGTTTTTATTCAACCGGAACGAGTTATGGGAAAAGCCGAATATAGAGCCACGCTCAATCTGCCCACGACAAGTTTTCCGATGAAGGCTTCTCTGAGCTCGAGAGAGCCCCATGTGCTCGAGCTCTGGGCGAAAAATGATGTGTACCGCACGATCTGCTCCCGGAGGGAAGGGAAGAAGAAATTCGTCCTCCACGACGGTCCCCCGTACGCAAACGGCGAAATCCATCTGGGACAGGCGCTCAACAAGATTCTCAAAGACATCGTCGTTAAATATAAAACGATGCGGGGCTTCCACACTCCTTTCGTTCCGGGCTGGGACTGCCACGGGCTTCCCGTGGAGCATCAGCTTTTTAAAGAGCTCAAGATAAACAAGCACAAAATCGGCCGGACGGAGTTTCGAAAGAAGGCGCGCGACTACGCCCTGAAGTACGTTGCGATTCAAAAAGAGCAGTTCAAGCGGCTCGGGATTTTCGGCGACTGGGATAATCCCTATCTCACACTCGAGCCCGCCTATCAGGCTACGATCATCGAATGTTTCGGGAAGTTGTATCTGGACGGCTACATCTACAGGGGGTTGAAACCGATCCACTGGTGCGCGACCTGCGAAACCGCCCTCGCCGAGGCGGAGGTCGAATATGATGATCACAGGTCGCCTTCGATATACGTGAGCTTCGCGGTGCGATCGGGCCTGGATAAGGCGCTCCCCGGCCTGAAGGACGCGGCATTTCTCATCTGGACCACCACTCCCTGGACGCTCCCGGCGAACATGGCGGTCGCCGTCAGGCCGGAGTTCGAATATGTCGCGGTCAGCCTCAAGGGGCGCACACTGATCGTCGCGCGCGAGCTGCTCGACCGTGTCGCGAAAGAGCTGGGTGAGGAGCGGTACCGTGTTCTCGGCTCATGCCGGGGGAGTGCGCTGGAGGGTGTGGTCGCTCAGCATCCGTTTGTCGAGAGGGAGTCTCCCGTCGTCCTCTCCTCCCACGTGACGCTCGAACAGGGGAGCGGCTGCGTCCACATCGCGCCCGGCCACGGCGAGGAGGATTACCAGATCGGGCGCGCGCACGGGCTTGAGGTGTACGCTCCCGTGAACGAGAGGGGCGAGTTTACGGAGGAGGCCGGGCAGTTCGCAGGCCTCAAGGTCGAGAAGGCCAATCCGGAAATTATCGAACACCTGGCTGCGCGCGGCGCGCTCCTTATGTCGCGTGAAATCGTCCACTCCTATCCCCACTGCTGGCGCTGCAATCAGCCGGTGATCTTCAGGGCCACCACGCAATGGTTCATGGGGGTTGACCGCAGTCAGCTGCGGAAGCGCGCACTCGGGCTGATCGGCACTGTAAAATGGATCCCGGAGCGCAGCCGGAACAGGATCAGCAGCATGCTCGAGCAGCGGCCCGACTGGTGCCTCTCCCGCCAGAGATACTGGGGGGTGCCGATCCCCATGGTGTACTGCCGGAACTGCGGCGAGGCGTTGCTCACCAAAGAAATCCTCGAGCGCATCAGAGGGGCTGTCGCGGAGCGCGGCGCCGATGTCTGGTTTGCAGAGCCCGCGGCGTTCTTTATCCCCGGCGGGAGTGCCTGCCCCTCGTGCGGCGGGAAGGAGTTCCGCAAGGAAGAAGATATCATCGATGTCTGGTTTGATTCCGGCGTCAGCCACCAGGCGGTGCTCGCCCGGCGGACCGAGCTTGGATACCCGTGCACGCTCTACCTCGAGGGGAGCGACCAGCATCGCGGCTGGTTCCAGACCTCGCTCCTCACCGCGGTCGCGCTCAGGGGGGACGCGCCGTTCGCGGAGGTCCTCACCCACGGCTTCATCACGGATGGCGAGGGCAAGAAGATGTCCAAATCAGCGGGGAATGTGATCGCCCCGCAGCGCATCATGGAACAGTACGGAGCTGACATCCTGCGCCTCTGGGTCGCATCGGTTGACTACACCGTTGACGTGCGCATCTCGGAGGAGATTATCGAAAAGCTCGTTGACGCCTACAGGAGAATCCGCAACACCTTCAGGTTCATCCTCGGGAATCTGTGCGATTTCTCCCCGGAGCGGGACGGGGTGCCGCGGGAACAGATGGAGGAGATCGACCGCTGGATTCTCAGCCGCACGCAGCGACTGCTGGGCGACGTGACTGCCGCCTACGAGCGGTACGATTTCTGCGAGGTATATCACCAGCTCCATAATTTCTGCGCGGTTGAGATGAGCAGCCTCTACCTGGACATCCTGAAGGATCGACTCTACACGCGGGGGGCACGGTCGCCGCAGCGCCGGTCCGCGCAGACCGCCATGTACCATATTCTCGATGCGCTGGTCAGGGTTTCCGCCCCGATACTCGCATTCACGGCGGAAGAGGCGTGGCAGGCGGTACCGTGGGGGGGGGGCCAGCGCGAGAGCATCCATCTGGCTGATTGGCCGGTCGTGGACGAGGGGCTCATAGACGAATCGCTCGAGGCGGAGTGGGAGCGCCTGCGTGACGTGAGGAGAGAGGTGTCAAAGGCCCTGGAGGTTGCGCGCCAGGGGGATATGATCGGAAACGCGCTCGAGGCAGAGGTGACGATATCCTGCGCTGATGGAGATACGCTCCGATTTCTCAAGGAAAAGGAGCGGATTCTCGCAGACCTCTTCATTGTGTCGCAGGTTGTGCTGAAAAAAACCAGCGCCCTGGAAAGCGGGCGAGCCCGTGAGGTGAGCGTGGCGCGCGCGAAGGGCACAAAGTGTGCGCGGTGCTGGAAATATTCTGTGAGTGTCGGGGAGAGTGATGATCATCCCGGGATCTGTCGCAGGTGTGTGGGGGTAGTGGAGGGACGCGATAACTGAGAGGAGGAAACGCGATGGGAAAGGCGAAGAAGGAGCCCACGAAATCAACGGAGAAGAAGCGCGCCGGGGTGGCGGGTGCGAAGAAAAAGCATGGCGCGGCGAAGCAGCCGCCCGGCGAGCGGAAGACACCTCTCTCCTCAGCCGTGCTCAGGAAATTCAGAGATCTTCTCATCGAACACAAAGAAAGGATCATGCGGGACGTCGCGACACTCCGCGAGACCCATCTCCACAGCTCCCAGCGCGATGCGACGGGTGATCTGTCGGGGTACTCGCTGCACATGGCGGACATGGGGACGGACACCTATGACAGGGAGTTCGGGCTCGCCGTGGCCACCACCGAGGGGAATATCGTCTACCTCATCGATTGCGCCCTCAGGCGCATTGAGGAAAAGACCTACGGGCTCTGCGAAACATGCGGCCGGCCGATAAAGGTGGAGCGCCTCAAGGCGGTGCCCTGGGCGAGGCTGTGTATTGCCTGCAAGGAGGAGGAGGAGACTGAGGGGGGAAATCCTGAATGGCAACCGTCCTGACCGCCGCGGTCGTATTCATTTTTGACCAGCTGAGCAAATTCTGGATCAGGAACACCATCCTGGAAGCGGAGACGGTGGTGATGATCCAGAATTGTTTCAACATTACGCACATCAGAAACAGGGGTGGTGCGTTTGGCATCTTTCCCCACCAGCAGTACCTCTTTGTCCTGCTCTCGCTCGTCACCATTGCCGCGATCGCCTACTTCTACTGGGGCTATGCGCCGAAGCGGCACACCTGCAGGATCGCCGTGGGCCTGGTGCTCGGCGGTGCCCTGGGCAATCTCGTGGACCGCATGGTGTTAGACAGAGAGGGCGGTGTCACCGACTGGCTTGACGTCTACTGGGGAAGTTACCACTGGCCGGCGTTCAACATCGCAGACATGGCAATCAGCGTGGGCGTGTTCATGCTCCTCTACGTTCTCATTGTGAGGGCAGAGGCGGGATCAAAAGGAGGGGAATGAAGCGCGACCGCGCTCGTCGAGAAAAATGCATTCGATCCTCATCCAATTCGGGCCGTTGACAATCTATTCCTATGGGGTGTGTATTGCCCTGGCGTTCCTTGTGGCCATCGCCACCGCGGCCGCGAGGGCCAGGCGATACGGCTGGAGGGCGGAGACCGCGTATGACACCTGCCTCTACGCCATGATCGCCTCGCTTATCGGTTCGCGCCTTCTCTACGTCCTTGAGAATCCATGCGAGTTTGCATCCGCTCCCTGGGAGGCGCTCATGGTCTGGAAGGGAGGGCTCTCGTACTATGGCGGCGTCATTGCGGCAGTCATCGCGGGTGCAGTCTACCTGAGAATGCGGCGGCTCAATGTCGTCGAGGGCTTCGACCTGCTCATTCCATCGGTTGCGCTCGGGCACTCCATCGGGAGGATCGGCTGTTTTTTCAACGGCTGCTGTTTCGGCACGGTGTGCGCGTCGCCTTTGGCGGTTGTGTTCCCTGAGGGGAGTCCGGCCTATTCGTACCAACTCTATGAGGTGGGCATCATACGGGCGGGCAGCAGGTACAGTTTGCCCGTGCACCCCGCGCAACTCTATGAGGCGCTTATGGATCTTGGCGTCTTTATCGTCCTCTCGCTCATGCTGCCCAGGAAGAAATTTCACGGGCAGGTCTTTCTCCTGTACTTCGTGTTGTACGGCGCGGGAAGATTTTTCCTTGAATTCCTCCGCGCGGATAATCCGGCCGTGGCGTTCTGGGGCAGTATGGCTATAAATGTTCCGCAACTGATAAGCCTGGCCGCGTTGCTTGTCCCAACGGTCGTGCTCGTAGTGGCGGGGGCGCGGAACAGAAAAAGGGTGGTGAGGTGCAGCCCGGCATCCACGCACAGGAAGGACCGTACCTAGTCGACGAGGGACACGACGGAGCGCGCCTGGATAAGTTCCTCGTCGATCGATTGGAGGGGCGTTCCCGCGCCGAGATTCAGCGGCTGATCGAGGGCGCCCATGTCCGGCTGAACGGCAGGGCCGTTAAACCCCACCACAGAGTCTGGCGGGGCGATGAGGTGGAGATCTCATTTCCGCCGCCCATCGAATCCGGGGTGCTCGCGGAGGAGATTCCCCTCCACGTGCTCTATGATGATGCCGACCTCCTTGTGGTCAACAAACCCGCGGGGATGATCGTCCATCCCGCGGGGCGCATCATGAGCGGTACGCTGGTCAACGCGCTCCTCGCGCGACGCGGTGACCTGTCGGGGATCGGGGGTGAGATCAAGCCGGGGATCGTTCACCGCCTGGACAGGGGGACGAGCGGCTGCATCATCGTCGCAAAGAACGACGAGGCACATCAGGCGCTCTCAGGCCGGTTCGCGCGCCGCGAGGTGCGCAAGGAGTATCTGGCGCTGCTGCATGGCGGCCTGGTCCGTGACCGGGGGACGGTGGAGGGGCTCATCGGGAGACATCCCGTTGAGCGGAAGAGGATGGCCGTTCGCCGCGACAGGGGGCGATCTGCCGTGACGCACTTTGAGGTTGCCGAGCGCATCGGTGGTTTCACGCTCGTAAGGATCTTTCTGCAGACCGGCCGGACGCACCAGATCAGGGTGCATATGGCGCACCTCGGGCACCCCGTCGTGGGAGACACCGTGTACGGCAGGAGCAGGCCGCGGGTGATTGGAAAAATGAGTATCGAGCGTCCCATGCTGCACGCGTGGAGAATCGGTTTCACGCATCCACGCACGGGGGCGGCCGTTCAAGTTGAAGCGCCGCTGCCCGAGGATATCGAGCGCGTCCTCAGCTATCTGCGCTCCGGGAAACGGACATGAATCTCTACCCGTTGAAATTCGCGCCAATCTACAAAGAGAAGATATGGGGCGGCCATCGGCTAAGGAGCGTCTATGGACGGGCGCTGCCCGAGAGGAGCCGCATCGGCGAGTCGTGGGAGATTTCAGATCACGGTGAGGAGGTGAGCCGAGTTGAGTCGGGGGCATGGGCGGGTCGCTCTCTCCGGGAGCTGGTTGCCGGGAACCCACGGGAGATGCTCGGCAGCGCGCTCGCAGCCCGCCGCCTGGACAGGTTTCCCCTTCTGGTGAAGCTGATCGATGCGTCAGCGCACCTCTCGGTACAGGTTCATCCGCCGGACGACTATGCCGCTGAACACGAGAGAGGGGAATGGGGCAAGACGGAACTCTGGTACGTCGTGCGGGCTGATGAAGGGGCGGAGCTGATCTGCGGTTTTGTCACGGCCACCGGCAGGGAAGTGTTCGCGCGGGCGCTTGAGAAGGGCTCGCTCTTGAGTCTGCTCAGGTGCCTCAAGACACACGCGGGCGATGCCGTCTTTGTCCCCGCGGGGCGCATCCACAGCATCGGGGCGGGGAATCTGATCCTTGAGATCGAGGAGAACTCCGATATCACCTTCCGGCTGTATGACTGGGATCGAGCGGGGGCAAAGGAGAACGTGCGCCCGCTTCACAGGGGAAAGGCAATGGAGGTGATAGATTTTGAGGACAACACTGATCCCCTCATCTCAAAGACATGGGAACAGGGAGAAGGTTTCCGCCGTGCCCATCTTGTGACCTGCCGCCATTTCCGAACTGTCCAGCTCGAAATCAACAGCTGCTGGGGTTCGAGGCGCACGGGGGAGCGGTTCAGCGTTATTTCCGTTGTGGGAGGGAGCGGGGTCATGGAGTATGGAGATTCTGGCGGGCGCCTCGAGCTGAGCGGAGGGGATACGCTCCTGCTGCCGGCTGCGCTCGGAAGCTACAGGGTTCATGCGGGAGCGCATGGCTGCAATCTGTTGGAAACGGAGGTACCATGAGATGAAGAGCATGACCGGATTTGGCGAGGGGGAGGCCAGGGGATCCTTCGGCGCGTGCGCGGTGCAGATACAGAGCGTGAACAGCAGGTATTTCAAGCTGATCGTCAACCTGCCGAGGGAAATCGCCTCGCTTGAACCAGAGGTGCGGAGCTACCTCCAGAAAAGAGTAGGGCGCGGCCAGGTTACCGCGTCTGCCCTCTTCACCCCGGCTGAGGGGAGTCTGGAGCGAGTGGGGATTGATCGGAAGGCGTGTAAAGAGCTCGCGGCACAGCTTAAAAAGATCGGGTCATGGCTTGGGATCAAGGGCGAGCTTGATCTTGCAACGCTCGTTCACACAGGTGCCATCGTGAGGAAAGAGGGGGTGAATTTTTCCAGGGGGCCGGTCTGGGGCTTGGTGCGTAGGGGATTTGAGGCGGCGTGCGATGATCTTGAAAAAAGCCAGGCGAGGGAAGGCCGCATCATCACGCGTGACTTCATCAGGCAGTGGAGGAGAGTGGATTCGCTCATCAACAGGATTGACCGCGCCAGGTCGCACAGCTCACATCGCTACGAAGAGAAAATCCGCAGGAAAGTGCGCACGATACTCGAGGGAGCCAGCTATGACGAGAGCCGCCTGCTTGCAGAGGTAAGTATTTTTGCTGACAGGGTTGACATCACGGAGGAGATCGTCCGGATCAGGAGCCACCTGAAGCAGTTCCGCCAATTGCTCTCCCGCACGGATGAGGTGGGCAAGAAACTGGATTTCACTATACAGGAAATTCTTCGCGAGGTGAACACTGTTGCCAACAAGGCCAATGACGCCCTCATCTCCCGCCTCGCCATCGAGATCAAGGCCGAGATGGAAAAGATCAGGGAACAGCTGCAGAACGTACAGTGAAGAGAATGACAAATACCAAATGACAAATGACAAAACATAAATGATGAATACCAGATGACAATAATATGGCAAATCATAAACGAAGAATCACAAGAATGAAGTATCCTGTCAAATCAAGTGCGAAGGAATATGCAATCGCAGAGCGGCAATTTGATCTGGAGTCGCGTACGATAAACTTTGCCAAAGCCTGCATCGACATGTGTACGCAAGTATCAAAGAATGCGATTAATGCGCAGTTAGTTGGTCAGTTGGCACGTGCGGCAGGATCAGTGGGGGCAAATTATAGGGAGGCGAATGATTCTATTACGAAAAGGGATTTTTATTATCGTATAGGGATTTGTCGAAGAGAGGCAAAAGAATCAAAGTATTAGTTGGAACTGCTCCAACATTCGAATATAGGTATTGCTGATCGAACTGCACCGCTCATCGATGAAGCATTGCAATTAGCTCGGATTTTTGCTGCAATCAGTAAAAAGCAAGACCATTAGATTTTGTCATTTGTCATTCATTTGTCATTTGGTATTTGTCATTTGTCATTTATTTGTCATTTGGTATTTGTCATTTGTCATTCATTTGTCATTTGGTATTTGTCATTCTAAAGGGATGAGATCGTGCGTAAAGGTATCCTGTTCGTTCTTACAGCTCCTTCCGGCGCGGGCAAAACAACGCTGCTGGACATGGTGTTGAGCATCGTCCCTCTCCTGGAGTATTCCGTGTCAGTTACCACGCGCCCCCCGAGAAGAGGTGAGGTTGATGGTGAGGACTATACCTTCACCACGCGCGCCGAGTTCGAGAAGCTGCTCGCCGAGGGGGAGTTTCTTGAACATGCGGTGGTGTACGACAATTATTACGGCACGCGGCGGAGCGTCATCGAAAGAGCCCTCTCCGCAGGCAAGGATATCATCCTCGACATTGATGCGAGGGGCGCGCTCCAGATAATGGAGAAGAACTACCCCGCGGTGTATGTGTACATCATGCCACCCTCCATGAAGGAGCTCGAGAAAAGGCTGAGGGGAAGGAAGACCGATTCCGAGGAGGTCATCCGGAAGCGCCTCTCCCTGGCGCGCGAGGAGATGGGGTATGCGGGGCGCTACGACTATGTGGTGGTGAATGACGATCTCAAGACCGCGTGTGAAGAACTCACCGCGATTATCCTCGCGGAGCGGCTTCGCGTGGCGAGGAACGCAGAGGGGATAGAGAAAATTGCCAGGGGATAGCGATCCATGAAAAAGAAATCTGGCTCACCGTTGGACGGTAAGAGGATTCTGCTCGGCGTTACGGGCTGCATCGCGGCATACAAGGCATGCGATCTGGCGAGCAGGCTTACGCAGGCGGGGGCTGAGGTGCGCGTGGTCATGACGCGGGAGGCGTGCGAGTTCGTCACCCCGCTCACGCTGAGGAGCCTCTCGCGGGGGCCGGTTTTCACGGAGATGTTCGAATCACCGCGCGAGTTTGATCCGGTCCACGTGAGCCTCGCCGAATGGGCGAAGGTACTCGTGATCGCGCCCGCGACGGCCAACGTGATCGGGAAGATCGCCTGCGGTATCGCTGACGACCTCCTCACCTGTGCCGTGATGGCAACAAGGGCCCCTGTCCTCATTGCTCCTGCGATGAACACGGCCATGTACGAGAATAAGGTCGTACAGGAGAATATCAAGAGGTTAAAGAAACTGGGCTATCACTTTGTGGGGCCTGAAAAGGGATATCTCGCGTGCGGCTGCGAGGGGATCGGCCGCCTTGCCCCCACCGAGGAGATCATGAAGGCGATTGAGAAGCTCGCCTGAGGTGCGTATCATTTGCGCTGCACATAGTATTGTTTCCCTCGCCCCTTGCGGGCTGATCTTTACCCACGGATCCCTCCCCCTTGATGGGGGAGGGGAGGTGGGGGTGTAAACTACGGTTTCGAGTTCCTGGTTGCGAGTTACTAGAAACCAGCAACTAGAAACTGCTTTAAGCCCCTCCCCTTAATCCCCTCCCACGAGGGGCGGGGAGATGTGGCTAATGGCAATCCTTGTGGTAGGGAAGGGTGAAGCGGGAGATTATTGAGGGGGGAATTATATAATTTGAAACCCGTCTTTCTCATCACCGCTGGACCCACCCGTGAGTATCTCGACCCTGTCCGTTTTTTCTCAAATCCCTCCACCGGCAAGATGGGCTATGCCCTCGCTCGCGCGGCACGGGATAGGGGAGCAAAGGTCATTCTCGTGAGCGGGCCGGTTGCATTGTGCGCCCCCGGAGGGGTGCGGCTGGTCAGGGTTGAGAGCGCCAACGAGATGCGCCGGGAGGTTCTGCGGTGGCGCAGGCGTGCCGATGTCATCATCATGGCCGCAGCCGTGGCGGATTACAGGCCGGCGAAGCGCCTCTCGCGGAAGATGAAAAAGGGATCGCGGCAGATCAACGTGCCGATGGTGAGGACGGCGGACATCCTCGCGGAGCTCGGGCGGAAAAAGGGAAACAGGATTCTCGTGGGATTCGCCGCAGAGACGGCATCGCTCGTGCGTGAGGCCAAGCGCAAGCTCAGGGAGAAGAATCTCGACATGATCGTCGCGAACGATGTTTCTAGGCGGGATGAGGGTTTCGCGAGCGATTATAATAGGGGGATTATCATAAACCGCGCGGGAAATATCACGCGACTGCCACGGATGAGGAAGGCTGCGCTCGCCAGAATAATTGTCCAGCGATGTCTTAGCCTACTTGCGTAGAAGCCGAGGTTCAATCCTCGCCTCCAGGCGTGGGATCCATTGATTGCTTCTGATTTCGTACTTTAGGCCTTACACTTTAAACTATAGTTGTGGTGGTCCAGGTGGGATTCGAACCCACATGCCTTTTGGGCTCGACATTTTAAGTGTCGTGCGTATGCCGATTCCGCCACTGGACCACCAAGGTGCTTACTTCTTTCTGTTTCTTCCTCTGTACCTTCATGCCTGCATCGTATCATAGTAGACGTAAATGCAAAATATGCTATTTGCGTCTGCCAAGTCCGCCACTCCGGCAACTCACGAGTCGAAACCTACGTCTCGGCTACATAATTCTCCAACTTAAATAGTCTGACTATATCACTTCATTTATCAAACTATTTCCCATGATCTTCGGGAGAATTCTTTCCGATCTCTTGCCTGATAGTTGGTCGCTAACACAATTAAATGTCGAACATATGCCTAGAGTAATTTGCGCAATAACTAAATACCGAATATAGATAATCAACCGCTCGCCCTGCTGGTCATGCTCTGCCTATGCGGTTTGGATGCAATAGAGGATCATGATCAAAATAAAGAGCAGCGTAAATATGATCAGAACAATTTTATGGAATTTGTTAGCCATCGCTCACCTCTCTGATACATTGTTGCGCAAAGGTCCCGATAAGGTGTGCCTGGCCCAGAAGGAGGAGTCCAGCTTCAGGGTATATGTCCGCTGCGGCTCGCCGGTGTTTGCAAGCCTGACGTAGAGCGCGGGGGGGCCTTTCCTCGGGATTGACGCAATCCACGTCGCGAGGGTCCGTTCCTTCTCGGGTGTGCTTCCGGTTCGCCAGATGCTGCGATCCGGGCCGTCGTGCCTGTCTTCGCTGAAGGTTTTGAAATCCTCAAATGTGAACGGGGATGCGTGAGTCGTCATGAGCTGCAGGATGCGCTTCAGCCGGGCGAGGCTGCTCGTGCCGATTTTATCGTTGGCCCGCAGGAATTTTTCGTCAAGGTAATGGTTTGTGTGGCACAGGATTCCATTATCCGTACTTCTTACCCGAAACTTACCCCCGGGAGCTACTTCTACAGTTGCGATTTTGGATCTATCCCCGATTATGTAAAAAACGGGATGGGTGCCGGCGAATATTTTTTGGTTTTTGAGCACGGCATCCACGCTGTTAAAAGATATGAGGATATGCTCGCTGAGTCCCCGCCCGCCCTTATTCCTCTCCTCACGGGGCACGCTTCCGGCGCTCGCGCCAAGCAGGCAGAGACCCGTCTCATTGATCCCTCCCGCGATGCTGCGCCGCTTTTCCGCATCAGTGTAGTAGAGGCCGAGGAAACGGTGCCCCTTGCGGGCGACGACGCGCAGTTCGCCGTGCTGACTCGGTTCCTTGTCTCTGTTTTTCGCGATGAGCGTTCCGCCGTCTTTGGTACTCGCCCCCGCAGCGGCCCAGAGCGTACATGCTTTAAGAGAGGTTGCGTGAGTAAAGAGGAAAAAGAGGACATAGAGAGCCGCGGACAAAATCCTTCTGCCCATTTCTGCCCTCAGAGCCTGGTGGATCTGCGGATCATTTAATGATTTCAGATGGCTTTATTTCTTCCGGGACTTCCCTGATCGGCGCAGCCCCGCCCTCCGGTCCGAAGGGTGCCTTCTCCCCGTATTTCATAACGGGAATCCTCGGAGCCATGACATTGGGCACGCAGCCAACTAATAGAAATAAGCCTGTGGTGAGGATACAGAGAGCGATTGTCCTGCAATTAAAAATTCCGGTCATGTATGCTTCTCCCAATTCTGGAGGCGGCGGTCGGAGTTGAACCGACGAATAGAGGTTTTGCAGACCTCCGCCTTGGCCACTTGGCTACGCCGCCATTACCATTACGCAAAGAAGTTTAACAAAGAAGGGATATGACTTCAAGCCCGTTGCGCAAATTCTCCATTGACGTCCGGTCGGAGGAATGGTAGAGTGTGCGCACTATTTCGTTACTGGGAGAGTGGAGTAGTGAAGACATACATGGCGAAGAAGGGGCAGACGGAGCATAAGTGGTACCTCATCGATGCCGAGGGGCAGATCCTGGGCCGCATGGCCACCCGGATCGCTGATATCCTGCGCGGGAAGGGGAAAGCAATCTTTACGCCGCACGTGGATACGGGCGATTTTGTCATCGTGATCAATGCCGAGAAGGTAAAACTCACCGGCAAGAAGGAGGAGCAGAAAATCTACACACGGTATACCGGTTATCCGGGCGGGTTGAGGGTTGAACCGTTGAAGCGGATGCGCGCGCGCACTCCGGGGCGCATCATTGAGTATGCCGTGGCAGGCATGATACCGAAGAGCCGCCTCGGAAGGGTGGTGCTCGGGAAACTCAAGGTTTACACGGGCCCTGTTCACCCCCACGCAGCCCAGAATCCGGTGGCGGTCAAGCTGTGAACTGGTTGGAGCGGAGCGAATAAGGAATAAATAACGGAGGAAGAGATGGGTGCTCAAGAAGGCGGCCTGAGAGCCACGGGGAGACGGAAGACGGCGGTTGCCACTGTGGTCCTCGCTCCGGGCACCGGGCAGTTCAGGGTGAATGAAAAACCCCTGGATCAGTATTTCCGGACAGAGGAGCTGCGCGTGATCGTTTCCGAGCCCCTCGTGCTGACGGGAAGCCAGGGGAAGTATGATATCTCCGCGAAAGTGATGGGCGGCGGCCTTGTCGGGCAGGCGGGGGCGATGAGGCATGGGCTGGCCCGCGCCATTTCCCGGATTGATGAGGGGATGAGGCAAGCCTTGAAACAGGCAGGCCTGCTCACCCGGGACCACCGCATGAAGGAGAGGAAGAAATACGGAAGGGCGGGAGCTCGAAAGAGGTTCCAGTTCTCGAAGAGATAGCAACAACAGCCTAAGGTTGAAAGTGTAAGGTTAAAGGTATAGCGGTTGAAGTGCAGCGCATCACGCAGGGCGAGTGAGACCGGCAGGGCTGAGGATTCGGCCCTGCCATTTTTATCTCATGGAAAACGGGGGAAATGAAACGGTTCTCCACGGATTTCACTGATTTTCACTGATGCAAAAACAGCTTAAAGTTTAAAGCTGAAAGCAAAAGGATGCGATAGCACTTTCAACCTTATACGTTCGACTTTTTGCTGTGGTTGCAATCAGCGTTAATCCGTGTCATCCGTGGATGAAAGAACACTACTTGCATGGATCCGCTGCCCCCACGTAACTGAGGCATTATCGCGGATGCGTTTATTTGTTTGACAGCAGCTATGGCAATTATATAATTCTTATGAGCGAGGTGTGAAGATGACACGTGCGGCGATTGTCGGCGCAACCGGATATACAGGAGGGGAACTGCTTGATATTCTGATCAGGCACCCCAGGGTGAAGGTGACCTCTCTCACGGCCAAACTCGAGAAGGCGATCCCGATCGAGGATGAGTTCCCGCGCTTTAAGGGCCGCGTTGATCTGCCCTGCACGCCGCTCGAGGTCGCCGATGTCTGTGAGAAGGCGGATGTTGTGTTTCTCTCACTCCCCCATGGGGTATCGATGCAGTTCGCACTCTCGTTCCACAGGGCGGGGAAAAAGATCATCGATCTCAGCGCCGATTTCCGCTTCACCGACCCCGCGGTCTTTGAAGAGTGGTATGGCATGAGCCATGGGGTGAAGGAGCTTTTGAGCGAGGCGGTGTACGGCCTCCCCGAACTGCACGCGAAAGAGATCACAAAGTCGCGGCTGATCGCGAACCCGGGCTGCTATCCCACCGGCGCGATCCTTGCCCTCGCGCCGCTCTTCCACCACCGGCTGGTGGCGCTGGATGACGTGATCGTTGACTCAAAGTCAGGCGTCACGGGAGCGGGGAGGAGGGCCTCTCTCGCGTTGAGTTTTGGAGAGTGCAACGAGAGCTTCAGGGCGTACCGTGTGGGGCGGCACCAGCATACCCCGGAGATAGAGGGAGAGCTCAGCAGGCTCTCGGGCACCCCCATCCATATCCTCTTCACCCCGCACCTGGTGCCGATGAACAGGGGGATCCTCACCACTGCGTACCTCACGCCGCTCAAGAAGATCTCCGCCGAGGATATCGTCGCCCTCTATGCGAAGTTCTATGCGCGCGCGCCATTCGTGAGGGTGATGGAGAGCGGGAAGCTGGTGGATACGAAGAATGTCTGCGGGCTGAACTACTGCGATATTTCGGTCGTTGTTGACAGCCGCACGGGCAGAATCGTCATTCTCTCCGCGATTGACAATCTCGTGAAGGGGGCCGCAGGGCAGGCAGTACAGAACATGAATCTCATCTGCGGTTTCCCGGAAACGATGGGCCTCATCTAATTACGGCAAGAGATGGAAACTGCCATAATAACCACTTAGACAATCAGCCCTCATGCAAAAGGCATTCGGACACATCACCGCTGCCAGGGGATTCCGGGCGGCGGGCATCTGCTGCGGAATAAAGAGAGGCGTGAGGGATCTCGCGCTCATCGTCTCCGAAACCCGTGCGGCAGCAGCGGGGACATTTACGACGAACGGCTTCTGCGCAGCACCGGTCATCCTGAGCCGCGCGCGCCTGCGGTCCGGGCGGGCCCGCGCGATCATTGTCAACAGCGGCTGTGCGAACGCCGCCACGGGCACGGCGGGGATGCGCGACGCGGAGCTGATCACGCGCGATGTGGCGAGGATGCTCTCGATCCATCCCACGGATGTGCTCGCCGCCTCCACCGGGCGCATAGGCCGCCTGCTCCCCGTTGAGAGGATACGGTCGGGGCTCAGCGCGCTCGTCGGGCGCCTGAGTGTGGCGGGGGGGCGCGATGCGGCCCACGCGATCCTCACCACCGATACCTGCCCCAAGGAGGCACTCGTGCGCGTGGTTGTCGGGCGCAGGGAGGTCACCGTGGGAGGCATGGCCAAGGGTGCCGGCATGATCCATCCGATGATGGCGACGATGCTCGCCTTCATCACGACGGACGCCGCCGTCACGCCGTCGTGTCTCAGGCAAATCCTCCGCGAGGGCGTGGAGAAGAGCTTCAATCGAATTTCGGTTGACGGCGACCGGAGCACGAACGATTCGGTTTTTATCCTCGCGAGCGGTCTCGCGGGCAACACCGTGATAGAACGGGGGGATTCTAAGGCCGGACAGTTGTTTTCCAGTGCACTGGACGAGATCACCGCGACGCTCGCGGAAAAGATCGTCCGTGACGGAGAGGGGGCTTCAAAGTTCATAGAAATCATGGTGCGCGGCGCGCGCGACCGGAGCGAGGCGAAGCGGCTTGGCTTCGCGGTCGCCAACTCGCCCCTCTTCAAAACGGCCATGTATGGCGAGGAACCCAACTGGGGCCGGATCCTCTCTGCCCTCGGCGGATCGGATGTGGCGCTCAGGCCGGAGCGGGTCAGTGTTGTGCTCCAGGGGAAGCGCGTGTTCAGGCGAGGCGCCCCCGCCGGGGTGCCTGAGGGCGTGCTGCGCGCGCGCATGAAGACGCGGCGTATCAGCGTTGAAATCATTCTGGAGAGGGGCAGGGCCGAGGAAAGAATACTCACCTGTGACCTGACGCCGGATTACGTGAAATTGAACAAGACGTGAAACGTGAGAAGAAATCAGGTTTGTCACTCCGGCATATGTAACCAATCGTGTAGGGGCTTGATTTATCAAGCCCGCTGACGGGTCGGATAAATCCGACCCCTACAAAAAAGCCGGGGGCAATTTTTTCACACCTTATCAGAAGTGAGAAGCGAGAAGAGATTATGAGGGAACCGATAGAGAAGGCCGAGGTGCTTATAGAAGCCCTCCCCTATATTCAGGGATTCAGGGGGAAGGTCGTGGTGGTGAAGTATGGCGGGAGCACCATGGAGACTGGGGACCCGGACAGCATTCTCCGCGATATAGTATTCATGGAGTGCGTGGGGATGAGGCCGATCATAGTCCACGGCGGCGGCGGCGCGATCAGCACGCGCCTCCAGGAGCGCGGAATCACGCCGCGCTTTGTGGCGGGACTCAGGGTCACCGATGCGGATACAATGACCATCGTGGAGGAGGTGCTCGAGGAGGTGAACCGCGGTATTGTGGCGAAGATTGAGGAACTGGGGGCGCGCGCTTGTGGACTCACCGGCAAGGATCGCGTCATCCACGCCCGGAAACAGATCGTGGAGGTCGAGAAAGATGGGAAGAGAGAAGCGGCGGATATCGGATTCGTGGGGGATGTGGCGAAGATCGAGACGTCCCAGCTGAGAGGACTGTGCCGGAAGGGCGTGATTCCCGTCATCGCGCCTCTCGGCGTGGACGAGGAGCAGCATCTCTGCAATATCAACGCCGACACCGCAGCCGCGGAGGTGGCGGCCGCCCTGAAAGCCCAGAAACTCATCCTCCTCACCGATGTCCGCGGAATCCTGAGGGACCATGATGACGAGAACTCCCTCATCGGGACGCTCCGCGTGAGCGACGTGGACACGCTGATCAGCGCAGGGGTGATCAAGGAGGGGATGCTGCCCAAGGTCCGCGCGGGGGTGAGATCGGTGCAGGCGGGGGTGGGGAAAACGCACATCATCGACGGCAGATTGCCCCATTCCATGCTGCTGGAAATTTTCACTGATCGGGGGATCGGGACGGAGATTTCGCTGGATTGAGGATCGGTATGCGCAGAGGACTCACAAGGGCGGGAGTGGTGATGACCAGAACACACGCGCGCCGTTCAGCGCCCGATACGACACTGGATACCTACGCGCGCTACGTGATCCCCTCCTATGGGCGGACCCCCCTCGTCCTTGTCCGCGGCCGGGGCTCGTGGCTCTGGGACAGCGAGGGGAAGAAGTACCTCGATTTCTTCCCTGGTTACGCCGTGAGCGGACTCGGGCACTGCCACCCGAGGGTGGTGCGCGCCGTGGTGAAGCAGGCGCGGCAGCTCCTGCACGTGCCGAATACCTACTATAACCCCCAGCAGGGGCGTCTGGCGGAGCTCATCGTCGAACACGCGTTCCCGGGCAAGTGTTTCTTCTGCAACAGCGGCGCGGAGGCGAACGAGGCCGCCCTGAAGCTCGCCCGGAAGGCGGGGGAGAAGCAGGGGCGCTATGAGATCATCTCGATGCTGAATTCGTTCCACGGCCGCACGCTCGCGACCGTGACCGCGACGGGCCAGACGAAATACCAGCAGGGGTTCGCCCCTCTCCTGCCCGGCATCCGGCACGTGCCCTTCGGTGATATCGAAGCGCTCTCGCGCGCGGTGAGCGAGAAAACCTGCGCGGTGATGATTGAGCCGATCCAGGGCGAGGGAGGAATCGTCATGGCTCCCCCTGAGTATTTCGTGGCGCTCAGGCGCGTCTGCGACGAGCGGGGGATCCTCCTGATCATGGACGAGGTGCAGACGGGGATGGGGCGGACGGGGGAATATTTCGCCTACCAGCATTTTGACATCACGCCGGACGTGATGACACTCGCCAAGACGCTGGGCGGGGGTGTGGCGATAGGGGCGATGCTCGCGGCAGCCAGGTACGGCGATCTTCTCCAGCCGGGCACGCACGCCTCGACGTTCGGCGGGAATCCGCTCGCGTGCGCCGCGGCGCTCGCGACATTCGAGGCGATTGAGAAGGAGGGGATCCTCAAAAATGTGAGGCGGATGGGGCGCTACCTCCGCGGGCGGATGGAGCGCCTGGCCGTGCGATACGCTTTCATTAAGGAGATCCGCGGAGAGGGGCTGATGCTGGGCATGCACCTCGGCATCGACGGCAAGACGGTGGTGGCGGAGTGCCTGAAGCGGGGGATGCTCACCAATTCAACCGGTGATAACGTCCTTCGTTTTATGCCCGCCATGACCGTGAAAAAGCAGGAGATAGACCGCGCGATAGAGATTGTGGATGAGGTATTTGCATCTATTTCAAGGGAGGGCGTTAAAAAATAACTTCAAAATCCAAAATCCAAACGTCAAAATGAATCCCAATCTCTAAATCCCCGGCCCCACGGGCGTATGAAAATTGTAACTATTGAGTTTTGATTTTGGGATTTTGGATTTGTTTGGGATTTGGGATTTGGGATTTGTTGTTAAGGGGGAGGTCATATGGACAAGGTGGTGCTCGCCTATTCGGGGGGGCTCGATACCTCGGTGATACTCAAGTGGCTCCAGCAGGAGAAGGGGCTGGACGTAATCGCCTACGTGGCGGATCTCGGCCAGGGAGAGGAGCTGGACGGCATCAAACAGAAGGCGCTGAACACCGGCGCGAGCAGGGTGTACGTCGAGGATCTGCGCGAGGAGTTCGTGCGGGATTTCGTGTTTCCCGCGCTCAAGGCAAATGCGGTGTACGAGGGGTCGTACCTCATGGGTACCTCCATCGCGAGGCCCCTCATTGCGAAGAAACAGGTGGAAATCGCGCGGAAGGAGAGGGCCTCTGCAGTGGCCCATGGCGCCACCGGCAAGGGGAATGACCAGGTCCGTTTCGAACTCGCCTACGCGGCGCTCGCCCCCGAGCTCAAAGTGATCGCGCCGTGGCGCGAGTGGAGCCTCGGTTCGCGCCAGGAGCTGATCGGGTATGCGAGGAAACACGGTATCCCCGTGCCGGTGACGAAGGAGAAACCGTACAGCAGCGACCGCAACCTCATGCACATCAGTTTTGAGGGGGGGATTCTGGAGGACCCCGACCGGGAGCCGGATGAGCGCATGTTTGTGCTCAGCGTTTCGCCGGAGCGGGCTCCCGACAAGCCGACGTACGTGGAGATAGGATTCGCGCGCGGCGTGCCGGTATCTGTTGACGGGAAGAAAATGACACCCGCGAAGCTGCTCGCCCACCTCAACGGGCTGGGCGGCAGGAACGGGATCGGGAGGGTGGACATCGTTGAAAACCGCTTTGTCGGGATCAAGTGCCGCGGCGTCTATGAGACCCCGGGCGGGACGATCCTCCACGTCGCCCATCGCGCGATGGAGTCGATCACCATGGACCGCGAGGTGATGCATCTGCGCGATTCGCTCATCCCCTGTTTCGCGTCGCTGATCTACAACGGATTCTGGTTTTCGCCGGAGATGCGGATGCTCATGGCAGCGGTCGAGGAGAGCCAGGCGAACGTGACCGGGCGCGTGAGGCTGAAACTCTACAAGGGCAACTGCATCGTGGTCGGCCGCAGGTCGCCCGAGTCGCTCTACAGCCACGAGCATGCCACCTTCGAGGCCAGCAGGGTGTATAATCAGGGAGACGCAACCGGATTCATACGGCTCAACAGCCTGCGGCTGAGGATCCAGGCGATGTTGAGAAAAAGTAGTAAGGATTAGGCGGTAAGCACTGAGCCCTCAGCATGGTCATGGTATAGAGCATTTGACGGGGTGTCCAAGAGGTACTACGTATGAATAAGAAATTGTGGGGCGGCAGGTTTGATAAAGCTATGGCGCCGGAGGTGGAGCGGTTCACGGCCTCAATCGGTTTTGACCGACTGTTGTACGAGCATGACATCAGGGGGAGCCTCGCGCATGTCGAGATGCTCGCACGCGCGGGCTTGATTTCCCGCGCCGAATCAAAAAAGATAAGCTCCGGGCTGAAAAGGGTGAGAGAGGAGCTGAGGAAAGGCACGTTCCAGCCGGGGCCGGAGCATGAGGATATCCACATGGCGGTGGAAGCGAGACTCAAGAAGCGCATCGGGCCGGTGGCGGACAAGCTCCACACGGCGCGGAGCAGGAACGACCAGGTGGCGCTTGACCTGAGGCTCTTCCTCAGGGACGAGATAGGCGCGATCCGCTCATGCATCAGGCGGCTCCAGAGGACGATCGTGGGTGTCGCATGGGAGAACAGAGATGTCGTCATGCCGGGCTTCACGCACCTCCAGCACGCGCAGCCGGTGATCGCCGCCCACCACCTGCTCGCCTACGTGGAGATGCTCCAGCGGGACGCGGACAGGCTTGGGGATTGCCTGCGCCGCGTCAACATGATGCCGCTCGGCGCCGGCGCGCTCGCGGGAACGAGCCTGCCGATTGACAGGAAGTATGTTGCGAAACTCCTCGGCTTTAACGCTCTCTGCGAGAACAGCATAGACGCGGTGAGCGACAGGGATTTTGCGCTCGAGTTCCTGGCGGCCGGGGCCATTATCGGCGTCCACCTCTCCAGGATGGCGGAGGAGATCGTGCTGTGGGCGAGCAGGGAGTTCTCCTTCATCCAGATTGATCTCTCGTACTGCAGCGGTTCGTCACTCATGCCGCAGAAGGCGAATCCCGATGCCGCGGAACTCGTGCGCGCGAAGAGCGGGAGGCTCTTGGGTTCGCTCGTGTCGCTCCTCACCGTGATGAAGGGGTTGCCGCTCTCCTACAATAGGGACATGCAGGAAGACAAGGAACCGCTCTTCGACGCCGCAGGGACGCTCAAGAGCTGCCTCTCGATCATGGCGGGGCTGTGGGAGAGGATCAAGTTCCGGCGCGCGGAGATCAGCAGATCGTTGGAGGGCGACTTCAGCCAGGCGACGGACCTCGCCGAGTACCTTGTGATGAGGGGCTGCCCGTTCCGCGAGGCCCACCAGATGGTCGGGGAATTGGTCGCCGATTGCATCCGCCGGGATAAGAAGCTCGAAGCGCTCACCCTCAGAGATCTCTGTTCGCGCTCTGAGCTTTTTGACAGACGCGCGCTCGAGCTGCTCCGTCCGGGCGAGGGCGTGACGCGGAAGAAGTCGGTTGGTTCAACCGCTCCGGCGGAGGTTTCGAAGGCGCTCCGGATGTGGAAGAAAAAGCTGGGGATGGGCAATGCATGATTTTACGTACCGAAACGGCCGGCTCTTCTGCGAACATACACCGCTTGACCGGGTCGCGCGGGCGTGTGGAACTCCCCTCTACGTGTACAGCCACGCGACATTGATGGGGCACTATCAACGTCTCGACAGGGCTTTCGAGTCCATTCCCCATCTCATCTGCTATTCAATCAAGTCGAATTCAAATATCGCAATCTGCCGGGCGCTCTCGCGCGCCGGAGCGGGTTTTGATGTGGTGTCGGGAGGAGAGCTCGCACGGGTGCTCAGGGCGGGAGCGGACACTGGAAAAATCGTGTTCGCGGGAGCGGGCAAGACCGAGGAGGAAATCGGCAGGGCGCTGGAGGAGGGGATTCTGTTCCTCACCGTTGAGTCGGTCGGCGAGCTCGGCGCGATCGAGCGGGTTGCGAAGCGTCTCGGGAAGATCGCGAGCGTGGCGTTGCGCATCAAGCCGGCTGTCGATCCGCACACGCACCGCTACATCACGACGGGCAGGGCGGAGAACAAATTCGGCCTTGACCTCGAACAGGCGCGGGCGGCCTATGAGAAGGCAATGGGTATGAAGCACGTCATCCCCATCGCGATCCAGATGCACATCGGGTCGCAGATCACCGAGACAGCTCCCTACGTGCGGGCGATACGAAAGGTGCGGCCGCTCGTGCGGCAGCTGCAGGGGATGGGTGTGCCATTGCGGTTTTTTGATATCGGCGGAGGGATGGGAATCGTCTACCGGGGAGAAACCCCCGCGACCGCGAAGAAGTTCGCGGCAGCGGTCCTCCCCGAGGTCAGTGGTTGTGGCCTGCACCTCATTTTGGAGCCGGGCCGATTCATTGCCGGGAATGCGGGAGTCCTGCTCACGCGGGTGCTGTATTTCAAACGGGGGACGGCGAAGAATTTTATCATTGTCGACGCCGGCATGAACGACCTCATCCGGCCGAGCCTGTACGATGCGTACCACGAGATTGTGCCGCTCAAAAGGAGCGCGCGCAAAACGATCGTGGCGGATGTCGTAGGGCCAGTGTGCGAATCGGGAGATTTTCTCGGCAAGGACAGGAAGATTCAGGCGCCCCGTCCCGGGGACATTCTCGCCGTCATGGGCGCGGGGGCGTACGGTTTTTCAATGTCGTCGAACTATAACTCCAGGCCGCGCGCGGCGGAGGTCCTCGTCCATGGACGACAGTGGGCGCTCATCAGGGAGCGGGAGTGCTGCCGCGATCTCATGCGGGGCGAGCGGATCCCGCGGTTTCTAAAATAAGGCACTCACACCACCAATGACAAAATTCAAATGACAAAACTTGATATTTGTCATTTGTGCTTTGGTATTTGTCATTTATGCAACATTTCAGTGTTTTCAGTGGTTAAAAACGAAGTAAAATTTTTTATCTGTGTGTATCCGTGTTCATCTGTGGTTAAACTAAAATGAAAATCCCATTTGTCAAGATGCAGGCACTCGGAAATGATTTCATACTTATAGACTGCATGAGGGATCAGGTCCCCATACATTCTGAGTTGATCCGCATACTATGCGACAGGCGGAAAGGCATCGGGGCCGACCAGCTCCTCGTCCTCGTGCCGTCGGAAAAGGCTGACTGGCGGATGAAGGTTTTCAATGCGGACGGCGGCGAGGTGGAGATGTGCGGCAACGGCATCCGCTGCCTCGCCCGGTACCTGGTGTCCCGCGGTTTCGCGAGCGGAGACGAACAGAAGATAGAGACGCTCGCGGGTGTCATCAGGCCCCGAGTGGAAGGGGACCAGGTGACCGTTGACATGGGGTGCCCGATGTTGGAAGGCAAGGAGATCCCCGTCCGCCTCTCGGGGCGCGTGATAGACCGCGAGGTGACGGTGGGGGGGGGCAGGCAGCGGATCACCTGCGTGTCCATGGGGAATCCGCACTGCGTGATCTACGTTGACGATCTCGAGAGGTGTCCCGTTCGCGACATGGGGCCCAGGATTGAAACCGACCCGCTCTTCCCGCAGCGGGTGAATGTGGAGTTCGTCAAGGTTATTTCGCCCTCCCTGATATCGATGCGGGTCTGGGAACGGGGGGCGGGTGAGACGATGGCCTGCGGGACGGGCGCCTGCGCGGCGACGGTGGCGAGCTGCCTGAATGGGAAGACGCAACGGGACGTGACGGTGAGGCTCCCCGGCGGTGAACTCAGGGTGAGGTGGGCGGATGACGACCATGTGTTCATGAGCGGCTCCGCCGATGAAGTGTTCAGCGGCGAGATCGAAGTGGAACGACGGTAAGATCGAGTCGGCGAATCGGCGAAACGGAGAGACGGCGATTATAGATTTTTCGCCACGTCGCCGGCTCGCCCACTCGCCGGAGCGTACAGAGAAGGGGGTGGTGCGTTATGTTCAGCGGATCAATAGTGGCGCTGGTGACGCCATTCAAAAAGGGGGAGGTTGACTATGAGGCGCTCGCGGAGCTCGTTGATTTCCAGATAAACGGGGGTACGAATGTCATCCTCCCGTGCGGGACCACGGGCGAATCCGCGACGCTCTCGCACGAGGAGCACGACCAGGTGGTGGAGTTTGTCATCAAGAAGGTTGCCAGAAGGGTCCCTGTGATCGCCGGTAGCGGGTCCAACTGCACCCGCGAGGCCCTGAGACTGACGGCACACGCAAAGGAAGCAGGCGCGGACGGCGCCCTCGTGATCACCCCCTATTGCAACAAACCGACTCAGAGAGGTCTCTACTATCACTACGAGCATCTCGCGAAAGAAGTGGATATCCCGATAGTCATCTATAATGTCCCGGGGAGGACGGGGATCTCCATAGCCCCCGAAACGGTGGCGTCGCTCGCCAAGCTGCCAAATATCGTCGCCATCAAGGAGGCGAGCGGGAGCCTCGAACAGGTGAGCCAGATTATCTCGCGGTGCGACATCACGGTGCTCTCCGGAGACGACAGTCTCACCTTCCCGATCATGGCGCTCGGCGGCAAGGGCGTGGTCTCCGTGGTGGCCAATATCCTGCCGGGCCCGGTTGCGGAGATGGTGTCCAGCTTTCTCGAGAAGGATATCGAGGGAGCGCGGACGCTTCACTATGAGCTCTACCAGATGAGCAGGATCCTCTTTGTTGAGACAAACCCGATTCCGGTGAAGGCGGCGCTCGCGATGATGGGGAAAATCAGGGAGGAGTACCGCCTCCCCCTCTGCCAGATGAGCGATGAAAACCGGTCACGGTTGGAGCGGATTCTCAAGGATTATGAGCTGATATAGAAAGTCAAAAGGCAAAAGTAAAAAGTCAAAACTAAAAAGCACGTAAAAGTTTTAAGTTTTTAATTGTAGTTTTGAGTTTTGCGTTTTAACTTTTGACTTGTCCTAGAGCTATTGTTTATCAAGGGGGTAACGATGATAAAGATGATCGTGTGCGGTGCCTGCGGCCGGATGGGAAAAAGAATTATCGCGTGCGCGGTCGAGGGCGGTGAGATTGCCGTCGCGGGTGCGATCGAGCGGAAGGATCACCCCTCCCTGGGCAGGGATGCGGGCGAGGTCGCGGGTGTCGCCAGGCTCGGTGTCCCTGTGACCGCGGATCTCGCCGCTGCCGCAGCGGAAGGCGACGTGATCGTTGACTTCTCCCACCACGAGGCGAGCGCACAGAACGCGGCAACCGCACGCGCGCTCAAGAAGCCGGTCGTCATAGGCACGACGGGGTTGAGCGGACGCGAGATGCAGGCGATAGCGAATGCCTCACGAACGGTCGCGTGCCTCGTCGCGCCGAATATGAGCGTCGGGGTGAACCTGCTGTTCAGGATCGCTGCTGACGTGGCGCGGTCGCTCGGAGAGGAGTACGATGTAGAAATCGTTGAGGTGCACCACCGGTTTAAAAAGGATGCCCCGAGCGGAACGGCGAAGCGCCTGGCAGCGGCGGTCGCGGATGCGCGAGGGAAAGACCTCAGCGCGCTCGCGTGCCACGGCAGGTCAGGCGAAACAGGTGAGCGTCCGAAGGGGCAGATCGGGATCCATGCGGTCAGGCAGGGGGATGTCGTCGGCGAGCACACGGTGAGCTTCGCCTCTCTCGGCGAACGCGTGGAACTCGTCCACAGGGCGCACTCACGAGACACGTTTGCCCGCGGGGCGCTGCGCGCCGCACGATGGCTCGTGGGCAAACCGCCGGGGCTCTACGACATGGGAGATGTACTAAAAGAAATCCCAAATCCCAAATCCCAAATCCCAAAGGGCAGATCACAAGGTCCAAGGCCCAAAGAGAAATAAGCCTAAAAACAGAGGCGGGTATCTGCGTATGATGAAACAGGGGAAGAGAGCGAAATCGAGAGCGGCAGTCAAGATTGAGCTGGCCGACAGGCTAAAGAAACTGCCCCCCTATCTGTTCGCCGAGATAGACAGGGTAAAACGAGCGGTGAGCCGTACGGGACGGGATATCATAGACCTTGGCGTAGGGGATCCCGATCTCCCCACGCCGCCGCACATTATTGACGCGCTCCACCGGGCGGCGCTCGATCCCGGAAACCATCGGTATGCGCTTGATCTCGGAATGCCGGTCCTGAGGCAGGCGATTGCGGAGTGGTATGCGCGCAGGTTTGGCGTGGCACTCGATCCCGCAACGGAGGTGCTGCCGCTCATCGGCTCCAAAGAGGGGATCGGCCATATCCCCTTCGCGTTCGTGAATCCGGGCGACGCGGTGCTCGTTCCTGACCCCGGTTATCCGGTCTACCAGGCAACGACGATACTCGCCGGTGGTGAACCATACTACATGCCGCTCAAAGAGGAGCACGGCTTCCTCCCGGATCTCGAGCGGATTCCCCGGGATATCTGTCGCGCGTCCAAGCTCATGTTCGTCAACTATCCGAATAATCCCACTGCCGCAGTGTGCGGGAAAGAATTTTTCACCTGCGTGGTTGAGTTCGCACGCCGGCACGGCGTGATCGTCTGCCACGACGCGGCGTATACGGAGCTCGCGTTCGACGGCTTCAGATCTCCCAGTTTCCTCGAGGTGGAGGGGGCGAAAGAGGTCGGGATCGAATTCCATTCGCTCTCCAAGACCTACAGCATGACCGGCTGGAGGATCGGCTTCGCTGTCGGGAGGGCAGACGTCGTTGCGGGGCTAGGGAAAATCAAATCGAACCTCGATTCGGGTATTTTTCAGGCCATCCAGCTCGCCGGTGTGGCCGCACTGAGGGGGCCGCAGGATTTCCTCACAGAATACCTGGGGATCTACCAGCGCCGCAGGGATGTCCTTGTGGATGGCCTCCGGGCCCTCGGCTGGAACGTCGCCAAGCCGAAGGCGACCTTTTACGTGTGGGCGCATGTGCCTTCCGGTTCCACCTCTGGAGGAATTACCAGATTGCTCCTTGAGAGGGCCGGCATCGTGGTGACCCCCGGCAACGGCCTCGGTCCCAGCGGCGAGGGATACATCCGGATGACGCTCACGGTGGGAGAGGAACGACTACGCGAGGCAGTGGAGCGAATAAAAAAAATAACCTTCTAAGTTTGCGGGAGTTCCCCACCTGGAAGGGTGGGGGTGAGAGCAGGGAGCCGCGAAGCGGGTCGGGCAAAGCCCGAATCCAATGAGACCACCGCTGTAAGGCGGTGGAGATTCATAAATAAGTCATTGTGCTTTCTTTTGGTTTTTTTGCTTTTGAGTGGGTACATCTTAATATTCCTCCCCCTCCGATGGGGAGCTTGTCCTGAGCTGAGCGAAGGAAGGTAAGGTGGGGGTGTAAAACTATACTTCATGATATGAAGGAAGAATCATTAGTGAATGTTAGAGTCCAAACAGGGCTGAATGCGGGAAGACATAAAGAACAAGGCAAGAAGCCTCAGGAAGAATCTTACAGATGCCGAACGTGCACTGTGGAAGCATCTCCGCCTTCGGCACATGAGAGGATGCAAGTTCCGCAAGCAACAGCCGATCGGGCCGTATATTGTAGATTTTGTGTGCTTTGACAACAAGATGGTTGTCGACAGATGGTTGTCGAACTGGATGGAGGACAGCACGCAAAACAGGCTGATTGCGATTCAAAACGAACTGCGTGGTTAAATAAACAAGGTTTTCGAGTTTTAAGGTTCTGGGATAATGAGGTGCTTAAAAATATTGAGGGTGTTAAGCAGCTAATATGGAGAGAACTTACCCCCCACCTCGATCCTCCCCCGCAAGGGGGGAGGAAAAAGCTGTGAGATAAAAGCGCCTTATGATGGAAACAGCGTACATCGGATTTGGATCAAACCTCGGCGACAGGGAGCAGAACCTGCGCGAGGCCGCATCCCGCATGGGGAGGATCGGGGGCATCGAACTGCGCAGGGCTTCCTCCCTTTACTACACGGAGCCCGTCGGCGGCAGGCCGCAGCCGTGGTATTTCAATGCCGTACACGAGGTGGGAACCACCCTGGGTCCCGAGGAGCTGCTCGCGGAGCTCCAGGGGATAGAAGCGGCCATGGGGAGGACGAGGGGAGCGCGTGACGCCCCCCGGATCATTGACCTTGATATTTTGCTTTTCGGAGCCCGCCTCATCCAGACAGATCTGCTGACCGTGCCGCACCCGCGGTTGCCTGCGCGGCGTTTCGTTCTCGAGCCGCTCGCTGAAATCTCAAAGGATCTCGTGTGCACCGGAGCGGGCGCAACCGTGGCAGAATTGATGAGGAAACTCACCGACGCGCATAAGGTTTTTAAGAAAGGACCGTTCCATGAGCGTTGATAAGGTAACGACCGTGGTGCTCAGAGAGATGAAGAAGCGGGGGGAGAAGGTTGTCGCACTCACCGCGTATGACTACTACACGGCGCGCATCCTCAACGATGCGGGTATCGACATGATACTGGTCGGCGACTCGCTCGGGATGGTAGTGCTGGGTTATCCGACCACGCTCCCCGTGACGATGGAGGATATGATCCATCACACCAGGGCTGTTTCGCGCGGCAACCGAAGGGCGCTGCTGATCGCCGATATGCCGTTCATGTCGGCGGGCGTGAGCGTTGAAGAGACCGTGCGCAATGCGGGGAGGTTCGTCAAGGAGGCGGGCGCGGAGGCCGTCAAGCTGGAAGGGGGAGCGGAGATCGGCGCGCACGTGGAGGCGGTCGTACGCGCGGGGATTCCTGTCCTCGGCCACATAGGGTTGACGCCGCAGGATGTGCTGGTGCTCGGCGGTTACAAGGTGCAGGGCAGGAGCGACGAGGCTGCTCACAAGCTGGTGGACGATGCGCGCGCCCTTCAGGAGAGTGGGATATTCGCGTGTGTGCTGGAGTGCATGCCTGCAGCCCTCGCGGCGAGGGTGACCGAATCGGTGGACATCCCCACGATCGGAATCGGCGCGGGGCCGGCCTGCGATGGTCAGATTCTTGTGCTCAACGATATCGTCGGGATGTACGAGGGTCGCAGGGCACGATTTGTGAAAGTCTATGCCGATCTGGGCAAAGCGCTGCGGGAGGCCGTTGGGAACTATGCTGCCGAGGTGCGTTCAGGCAGCTATCCGAATAGCGAGCACTCGTATCAATGACACTGACACAGCTGAAACGGCGGGAGGGCGGGCAAAAGAATGAAACGGCGAGACGGCGAACCGGCGCCTTTGAAGCT
>Ga0315291_10000635_pt1 | contig 46656 bp, 48 predicted proteins | sample YL17G12_20_MG_FD_203070 | JGI IMG/M metagenome (GOLD analysis project Ga0315291, IMG submission 203070) | Sediment microbial communities from Yellowstone Lake, YNP, Wyoming, USA - YL17G12_20 | ecosystem: Environmental > Aquatic > Freshwater > Lake > Sediment | place: USA: Wyoming | collected...
TGATGCGTGAAATGTAATCAGAAGTACTTCTCCCTGTAGGGGCTTGATTTATCAAGCCCGTAACGCGGGTCGGATGAATCCGACCCCTACATTACCCGCTGTTTCGGGGCAATCCCGAAACAGCGGATAAGCAAAGTGGCATAAAGCAAAAAAGTCTCCTTTCTTAGTGTTTACAAGGCATAATCAAGACTGCTAAGTCGATTTTACCTTCACCCAATGGGTGAAACACAAAAAAGGAGACTTATCTAATGCTACACCAAACGAGCTTGCCTGTCACATTAAAAAAGACTACCGCAAAAATCACCCCCCGAGCAGGATTGATCCTCATAGAAAAGGTTGCCCAGGAGCTTCAGATAGAGCAACTTTTGAGTCTCCATTTCGGGCATTTGAAGAAACGCATAAAAGGACTTCGAGTTGCCAGGCAAATAATGGATATTGCGTGTATGCTGATTGACGGTGGCGAGCGTATAGAAGACATCAAGCAGTTACGGGGTGACGAAGGGTGGCAGAAGATACGAGAAGAGGAGAAGGTAATGGCGCCGAGAACTGCTATAGATCTCCTTCATCGGTTTGATGAACATGGGCTCATACGATTTGAGGTACTGGAACGTCAGTTGGCACATCGTGTTACGAAGAAGAGCGGTAGCGAAGAGATAGCCACGATAGATGCAGACGCAACATTCATTGAAGCCCATAAAGAAGAGTCGCAGATGAGTTTTCATGGCGCGCCTGGGTATTATCCGATGCTGGGATTCTGGGCCGAGCGCGGGATGGTGATACAGGGAGAGTTCAGACAGGGGAACGAGCCTCCCGCGAGCAAAGCGCTTGAGTTTCTCAAAAAGTGCATGGCATGTATGCCGCGGGATGGGGTACGGTTGCGGGTGCGTGCGGATGCGGCGTGGTTTCAGAGTGAGGTCGCTGACCACTGTGGCGACAATGGCATAGAGTTCGCTATCGGCGGAACCCGCAATGAAGCTATGATGCAGGCGATTGATATGATTCCCCGGGAAGAGTGGGAACCTTGGACAACAGATCCGGAAGTGCTCAAGGAACATCCTGAGCATAAGGACTGGGAGATCGCTGAGACGGTGTACTCATTTAACATAGGGAAGCGCAGTTACCGCGTAATAATGATTCGAAAACCATATCCGCAGTTGGATATGTTCAAGGGAATCATTTTCGAGTACGACATTGTGATTACGAGCATGGACTGGGAAAAGAAGAGGCTCATGCGGTGGTACTGGGAACGGTGCAACAGCGAGAACTGGATCAAAGAGTTAAAGTACGGGTTTGGGTTAAATCAGTTTCCATGTTCCAAGTATATTCCCAATGGAGCCTTCTTCCACATTGTTATTCTTGCGTATAACCTCGTACAATCACTGAAGCTGCTAAAGCTGGAAGATGGTTGGCGCTATTCGACGGTAAAGACACTGAGGTATCATCTATTTCATGTTGCAGGTGTGGTAGTGTACCATGCTCGCCGGCTGTTCTTAAAAATATACCACCGTTATCCGTATTACGATCTATTTCACCAGATTTTGTATGCCCCCTCGAGTTGAGCACTCGCTCCAAAAACGCACCCCTTGATTTTGCTGCGATGTAGCGGTGTGTCTAGAATCAACTTGCAGTTTCGATTGGTTCGATTTTTGCATCCAAAATGATTTTTATGAGAGATACTTCGGAATATCCCCGGCCCAATTGGGGCGTTTTTTACCTCCTAAAATGCTTATCCGCTGTTTCGGGTCCATCCCGAAATGGCGGATAGCATATCGAAACGTTCACCTGATAGGTGAAATGTAATCAGAGATATTTCTCCCTGTAGGGGCTTGATTCATCAAGCCCGCCAAGCGGGTCGGATGAATCCGACCCCTACATTATCCGCCATTTTGAGTCCATGGGAACTATTGACATCCCTCTCAAATCATGTTATACACTTAGTGTGACTGATATGAATAGAGAGCGTATGGAGAACGCCCGGCGAGATCCCAGCGACAATCTCGACTTTGAGATCGATTTCTACAAGGCGATTATAGAAAAAGCGCCCTGCTATGTCGAGGCGTTGTCAGTTCTGGGCGAGGCGTATACGCGCAAGGGTCTTTACCATGAAGGGCTTGAAATAGACCGGCGACTCGCCGCGATGAGGCCGAAGGATCCTATTGCCCACTACAACCTCGCATGCAGCTACAGCCTGGTCCACAAGAGGAAAGAGGCACTCGCGAGCCTGCGCAAATCCATCACCCTCGGCTACTGTGACGTCGCGCATATCGCCACCGACGGGGATCTCGCGTGGCTGCACGAAGACCGCTCATTTCACAGGCTGATCCGCCGCATCTGCAAGAAAATCATCAAGAAGACCCGGGTGACCGGCCTGCGTTAATACCACCCCGCGACTCACCATCTTTGATTACCAGCTCAAGGTTGCCGTCTCCAATGCCCCGGCGATACATATGGTAAGCCAATAACATGCCTCGCTTCCTCAAGAGCCTTTTCACCGCCTTTTTGCAACGAGGGCATGACGCCTGCCCTCCGCAACAGCCACTCACGGTGTCCGAGGAGATCGAGTCCGCGCGCGCGGTACAGGTTGATCCTCTCTGTGAATCGGGCGCGGTTAGCTTCGACGTCGGTCTGATTAATAACGTGGTTCAGGTGCCTCATAATGCATCAGTGGCATCCATGCTCGCTGCACGCTCCATCTGAGGTCATTTCAGGAAGCGAGCCATCGGTAAGATGGGTGATGGCTTCCCTCACGGTCGAGGCGCTTGTTTTGAACACCTTGATGCCGCCCTGATTAAGCCGCTGGAGGGCGCGGACGCCGATGCCGGCGCACAGCATGGCGTCCACCTGCATATTTTTCATTAGCTCCAACGGATTGCACATGCCATGGGCGTGCTCACGATCGCGGTTATGCAACGCCTCGGCCGCCATTGTTTCCGAATCCACACGCATTAAGATGGGAGCTGAGCCGAAATGTCCGTGTACCGGGCTCTCAAGGCCCTTATCTTCTCCAACGGGAATAATGATTTTCATCGATGTCACTCTCCTCTCTTGACTACTCCTTTTTCTCGCCGTCTTCCGCCCGATCTTTTCCGGGCGTTTCACCCGCGCTGGAAGACTGCGTTCCGCCGCCATCCCCCTGGGGCGAGGCGGCTCTATTCCGCGCGCCCCCCCGGCGGCGTCCAAATCCTCTCCTCTGTCCGCAACCGCACGGTCCGAGTCCTAACCCCTGCCGTGTCCCGGCAGGTCCCGTTCCATCTCTTCCTGGCATGGTGATGCCTCCCTTCATCTGTATCGGCCCACCTTCCAGCCGCAGCGCTTTTCCCTTTACCAGCGCCTCGGCGACTTTTTTATGCGCTGACTCGATGAGGCGCGAGAAGGTGGGACGTGAAATTTTCATCTGTTCCGCCGCCTTTTCCTGATACATTCCCTCGAGATCAGCAAGGCGGATGGATTCCACCTCATCGAGCGTGACGACAACCTCCTCCAGCGCCCGCAGCGGAATGCCCGCGGGCTTGAAATACGTAACCCCGGGTACGCAACCGATTCTTCTCAGGCATCGTGGTCTGGACATGGCGTGAACCTTCCGTATTGTCGGGTACTATTATGAACATTTGTTCATAACATGTCAACAGGTATTTTTTTCTTGCAAGGCACTTTTCTTCCCTGGCTCTTATTTGATATATCTTCTCTTAGAGGATTTCGCCACAGGGGATGTGGAGGGAACAGACAAGAACGCCTGGTCCTTTGAGGAGATTCCCCATTCCATCTCGACGCCCGATGCCTGTGTGTCACCAGCCGGGCTTGAGCCTGCTCACGGAAAAGAGGAGGAGGGTGTCATCTTCGATCGAGCTGATTGTGAGCCTGTCGCACGCAGTCAGGCGAACGAAATAATATTTTCTGAAAATATTTCTTGACTCCGTTCACCCCTTCAGTATAATTCAAGCCGATGGGCGGCGGAGCAGGGCAGCAGTGTTGATATCCTGTGGATAAGTGGGGCTGTTATCAAGGTGAATGAGATATATCTCTTCGGCGTGCCGCGTGCTGTCGCACGGTGAGTGACGCACGGCAGTCTCCGGTCTTTTGAGAGTACGATGCATCTTTCATTCTGGCGGGATCTATTGCAGCTCCTCGAGGGGAGCCTGAGCAGGGACGCAATCCGCCTGTGGCTTTCCCCCCTCACACCACTCCTCATCTCAGATGACAAGCTGGTCCTTGAGGTACCCAACTGTATCCACGAGCGCATCGTCAGGCAGCGATATCTGGACGCGATGCGCCGCGCGGCGCACGCCCTGAGCGGCAAAACGCTGCTCATCGATTTTGTGCTTGTCTCAGGAGGGCAGACAGCGCCTGAGCCTCAGCCCACCCGTCTCCCTTCCATGGCGCGGCAGCGGAAACCGTCGTACCTCGCCACGCTCAACCCGAACTATACCTTCCAGAATTTTGTCATCGGTTCCTGCAACCGGGGGCCCTGCTCGGCAGCGCTCTCCGCAGCCAGGAAACCCGGGAAGAAGCACAATCCCCTCTTCATCACGGGCGGCGTCGGACTGGGAAAAACCCACCTCCTCCAGGCAATCGGCGCACAGACCCTTGCCGAGGGCACGCACTCCTTCATCTGCATCCCCAGCGATCGGCTCATGGATGTACTGATGGAGGCTTTCAAGAATCGCGAAATCGCCAGTGTGAGGAGCAGACTGTCATCGGTCCACATCCTCCTCATTGACGACATCCATTCCCTCAGCGGCAAAAACCAGATCCAGGAGGAGTTTTTCACCATCTTCACTGCGCTCTGCCAGAAACGGGGGCAGATCGTCATCACCAGCGATCGCCCCCCGAGGGAAATCCCGCGCCTCCACCAGAGGCTCGTCTCTCGTTTCGAGGCTGGTTCGGTCATGCAGCTCACCCCGCCGACGCTGAAGACTCGCATCCTCATCATTGAGCGGAAAGCACGCCTCCTCGGGCTCGCGCTTCCCCCCCGCATCATCATGCTGCTTGCCAGCCGGATCAGGACCAACATCAGGCGCATGGAGGGAGCGCTCAACAGGATCGCCGCCCACGCCACGCTCTCGGGGAGCATTCCGGATGAGGAGGGAGTGGAGCAGCTGCTGCAGGATGGGCTCTTTGATGGAGAGGAGCACAGCGTGACGATCAGGGCCATCCAGCAGAAGGTAGCTGACCATTTTCAGATCAAGATCGGCACTCTCCTCGGGCACGAGAGGAGGGGCCAGATTGTTTTCCCCCGGCAGATTGCCATGTACCTGTGCCGGAAATTGATCAGTTCACCCTATGCCGATATCGGCGCCGCGTTCTCCGGCAGGGATCATACGACAGCCATCCACTCACACAGAACGATCGAGGAGCTCCTCCCGAGCAATACCGAGGCCAGGGAAACGGTGGATGCGCTCATCACCGCCATCAGGTCGTGAGCGGTCACCGCGCGCAGAGCGAGATTACCAGATCTTCGAGGGCCTCAGCCTTTGACCGCCGTCCCCCCTTGAGATCCGCGTCCGCCATCACCACCCGGTTGAGCTGTCCGCGCACTCGCTCGAGGGAGAGCCGCTGAGAGGCCTTGCATATCTGATAGATGACGTAGGGATGCTGTGCAAAAATACTGTAGCGCTTGCGGCGCTTCTTATCGGGGAAGGCCTCCCGCAGGGATGGCGAGAGGTTCGACAGTGCCCGCATGAACACAGGATAACTGGAGCCCGCCGTGATGATTCCACTCTCACGCAGCTCTTTTGCCTGGAGGAGAAACCGGGCGCGGCGCGTGAGCGACTCCATGATGGCCAGCGGCCCAACCCTCTGCGCGAGCATCCGCTCCAGGCAGGCGAGTGCACGCGTGAGGTCTCCGGCGGTGACCGCATCGGGGAGCTGGTATGCCGCCGTCTCCCCCGCAGGGCTCACGAGGCGGTCAACATCCGACCGCTCAATCGTGCCCCTCGGGCCCGCATGGAGGGCCAGTTTCTCAACCTCTGCGAGCAGCCCCCTCAGATCGGTCCCGACGAGCTGGACGAGGTAAAAGAGGGTGTCCCGCGAGATCGCCACGCCATCAGCTTTTAATTTCTCACTGACGAGGTCATAGATATATCTCAAATCGTCGTCATTTGTATCCGAGAGGCGCGCACACTCACGGATGACGCCGCGCTTCTTAATATCCGCGTAGAGGGAGAAGCGCCTGTCAACGGTCTCCTCGGTGATGACGGCAGTGGTGCGCTCTCCTCGCTGAGGCAGATTTCCGCGCACGGCATCGGCCCGCTCGGAGGAGCTGAAAATGCCGCACCCCCTCAGCCACACCAGCCTGCTCCCGCTGAAGAGAGGCAGTGTGGTGAGTGCGCGGTGTATCTCCGCGATCGGCACCGCCACACCGCTCAGAACCTCAAGCCCGAATTCCCGCTGCTCCTCAGGCACGAGACCATTCACGAGCTTCCGGACCGCATTGTCGATCAGGTACTCCTCTTCCCCGTAAAAGAGATAGACGGGGAACGTACCTCCCCGGGGATCCAGATCCCTCACGCCGCGGCGCACATCCGGGGGAGCGGGTTTTCTTACCATCTCTTTTCTCCGATAACGCTCCATTGTGCTCACCATGCGCTACGCTACTGACGTTACGAATGTCGTGTTTCTGCGAGCATCGTTTGCTTTATACTCAGCAACTCTGTTTAACACAACTGGATATGTTCAACAGAATCATATCCTGTAACTGTGTTCATCTGTGCCTATCTGTGTGTATCTGTGGTGCTCGTTAAAGCTTCGATGTGTATCACAGATGAACACAGATGCGGCACAGATACACACAGATGATTTGGTTGCGACCTATGGTAGCGCTATGCTATTATTTTCACTTAGTATTATTTTAGCAACCGCCGGCGGGAAATCAGATGTCCCCCGTTGCGCATCCCCCAAAAGATATGTCGGTACACAGTATCTATCTGAAATGGGCCGAGAGACACACTCATCGGCTCAACCTCATCCTGCACCTCGCCGGGATCCCCCTCACGGTTGCCGCCCTGCCCGTCCTCCTCCTTTATTCCCTTGTGGTGGCCCTCGCGCTCTTCATCTCAGGTTACGCACTGCAGTTCCTGGGCCATGCAATAGAAGGGAATAAGTCGGGGGAGCAGCTCCTGTGTGAAAAACTCTTCCGCCGCGCTCGCCCTCCTAGTAGTAGATCGTCTCCGTGAGGTGGTACGGTTTGTCATCGGCCACCTTCTCATGCGCCAGGAGCCAAAGGAAGGCATCAAGTGTTACCGCATTCATCTTCTGTCCCATTCTGGCGTACTCGGCCATGATCAGCTCGCAGGCCCAGATGGTGCAGGCGCGAATTTCAATCTCCTCCCTGCTGCATGGCGGTATGAGCGTGCGTGAGTCAACCTTCGCGGCCAGCGCTTCCCCATACCTCAAAATGCCCGCCCTGCGCAGTGCCTGCGGGAGCTTGTAGTCCGCGAAGACCGTGAGGTCGTCGATGTCACGAAACGCGCCCGGGCCGGCACCCCTGAATCTCTGGTATATCATGGCAGGGGCGAGCTGGGCTCTCTTATAGAATTTGACCTCCCCCTCACCTGTTCTGCACGTGTCGCTGAAGGAGGGGAACTGATCCGCCAGTAGCCGTGCGAGCGCCACCGCGCTGCCGCGCGCATCCCTCACGAGGCCGCGAAAACGCCCCCCGTAACGTCCCACGAGGCCCCTGCCCACCTCCCTGAGAATCTCCACCCGCTCGGGGAGGAGGACGAGGTCCCCCTCGCCGCGCAGGATCTCCCGGAGCTGTTGCTCCGTCATCTCACTGAGGAAGGCACCGTCGAGAATGGGCACCCCTTCCTCCAGGGCGCGGGTGAGCGCTCCCATGAGGCCATACGCGCCATCGTGCCCTCGCCCCTTATATTCAATCCTCCATTTGACGCCGCCCCCCTTTGCCCAGAACGCAAAGTTGATGCAGTTAAAGAGGAGGAAGAAATCCGCTGCAGCCTCATCGTCCCATGGATAAATGAAATCATCCCGCCAGTCCGGCAGGTCTATCGTGACCGCGGGGTGGCGCCGGCAGAACGCGCCCACGCCCCCCCTGTCTATCTCCACATGCTGCAGCCCGTCTATGACCGGCCGAATGCTCTCACATATCGCTTCTCTCATACTCTCAGCTCCATCGCGAAACAATGGTCAGCCTGATGCACCTAGCGCGCCTGAGCCCCGCCGCCAAAGAGCTGGTCGAAGCGCCTCACGAACCTCTGTCTCACCAGATAATCGCTGTAGGCGTCGCTCGAGTACGACTGATACGCGCGCAGGAAATCGCGATAAAATTTGTGCACATCAAGTCTGAGCCCCACTCTCCTATAGCACCTGCAATAGTATCGGGAGCGCTCGGCGAGGGAGCCGCCGGGGTAAACCGCGCCCGAATCCCTGAAGCCGCACCGGAATGCCCACCAGATGACCTCCGCGATGCTGCGGGGCGATCGGCCGTCCGGATCCCTGTCAACAACTCCCCGCCTGTACCGCGGGGTGCGGGCGCTGGAGGAGAGCAGCCTGTCGAAGTACCTCCTCATGAAGGAGCAAAACGTTTCGACGCCAGGCTCCCTTCCCGCGAGAAAACCGCTGAGGATCTCCACGCCGAGGAGCATGAGATGGAGCCCGCTGTGGAACTGCTTTTCCCTCATCTCGAGTTCAATGCTCTTGAGCAGCCGAGGGGAAAACCGCTCATCCAGGAACCACTTTATCTTCCTCCCATCGCTCCACCGGCGGATCCCCCGGCGCAGTCCCGGGAGGGAATGTCTATGCTGCATCAGGTCACTCCTTCATCCATCATGCGCGGGCACATCCGATTCAACAGCTCCCTCCATTCCCCCCACACTCCTCGATGAGCCGCCCGATATCAAGATCCTTCCGGATCCCGAACCTCGTGAGGGTGAAATCGTACCTGACCGGATCCTCGGGAGCGATCTCCCGGAACGCCTCGGTCACCTCGATGGCGCTGCGCAGGTCAGCCCGTCTCCGGCGGGTGAATCCGAGGGCGCGACAGATCCTGAACATGTGGGTGTCGAGGGGGACGACAAGCTTGGAGGGAGGTATCCTCTCCCAGCCCCCGGGGTCAATTTCATCTCGCCTCACCATCCATCGGAGGTAGAGGTTGAGCCTCTTGCACGCGCTCCCTCCGGACGGAGAGGCGAGGAGACTGCTCGGGCGGCCGGCACCTGCCCTCACACACTCAGCCACAAAAGCCGAAAGGGCGGGGAGTATCGTGTCATCGTCATCCTTAAATCCGGCGTTGAAACAGCCCTCGATCGAACCGTATCGATTGATGATCCTCTTGATGGCATACAGCATCGCGGCGAGCTCCTCCCCCGCGGTGAACCGATGCCCGAAATCAGAAAATGTGCGGAGGAGCGACCGCATGGATGACCGTTTTAGAAAATCCGAAGGAGACTGCATCCGCTCGAGCACGTGCGAGACGCTCCTCTCTATCTGAGCCAGGCGTCCATAGGCGAGTGACGAGGCGATGAGACCGACGATTTCGCGATCGCGGAGGCCGGGGTAGTCATGGAGAAACCCCACGGGGTCAGGATGCACCAACGCGCGCCTGTGGTAGCGGCGGTAGAGCCTATCCAGCCGCCTCCTATCGATGAGGGTGGCGCGTCTCCTCATGTTCATCGAGCCCATTCCGCCGTGTCACCGGATGCCCCCGACACACCGCTACTTTTTAAGGGGCAAGCTCTTGAAGCAGATGAACCAGTCGAGACAGTTCACTCCCTTTCCCGGTTTCTCAACACACCTTAAACTTTCGATTCTAGGCTGAAAGTCCATGGATCACGCGCGAGGGATCCTCAACCCGATGTCCTTGATCCGCTCGATCATCTTCACGAGCCCCCTCCGACTGATCCCGAGCTCCCGCGCCGCCCTGCTCTTATTGCCCTGGTGCCTCCGCAGCGCACGCGCGATCATCTTTCTCTCCAGAGAGATAATCGCTTCCTTCATCATCCGATGCTGGTCACCGCCAGGCATGGAGGATGCCGCTCCCTCTATCTTCTCTGAGAGGACATCGGCGGTAATCATGGCGCCGTCGCCCGCCATCACGATCGCCTTCTCCATTTCGTTCTCCAGCTCCCGCACATTCCCTGGAAAATCGTACGTCACCAGTTGCGCCATGGCTTCAGCGCTGATCCCCTTGATCTCCTTCTTCAACCACTTGCATATCCGCCCGACAAAATGCACGGCGAGGACGGGGATATCTTCTCTTCTCGCCCGGAGGGGAGGGACGTGGATCGTGAAGGCATTTAACCTGTAGTACAGGTCCTCTCTGAACCGCCCTGCCTTAACCTCCTCCGCGAGATTCCTGTTCGTCGCAGAGATAATCCTGAGATCCACCCGCTTCTCCTTCACGTCCCCCACGGGTCGTATCATTCCCTCCTGCAACACCCGCAACAACTTTGCCTGAAGGGCGGGGGTCATATCAGCGACCTCATCGAGGAAAATCGTGCCCCGATCAGCAATCTCAAAGAGACCCTTCTTGTCCTTCACCGCCCCCGTGAAGGCACCCCTCTTATGCCCGAAAAGTTCGCTCTCAAGGAGCGACTCAGGCAATGCGCTGCAGTTCTGCGCGACGAACATGGCTGCTTCCCGGGGCCCCGTGAAGTGGATGGCCTTGGCAATCAGCTCCTTGCCGGTTCCCGTTTCCCCCTCAATAAGCACCGTGATATCACTCTTGGCCGCCTTGCCCACCAGCGCCAGGCACTCCTGGATCGCCGCGCTGTTGCCCACGATGTAGCTCAGGCGCTGGGTCTGTTCACTCTCGCGCGTTGCATATGCGCCCTCCTGCCCCAGCCCATCTTTCACCCGGCGCCCTGTCGAGTACATCAACGCATGCTCGAGGACGGCGGCCGCCTGAGCGGCCAGCGCGGTGATGATATCGGCATCCTCGTCGATAAAGACATTCTCGAGCGCGTCGCTCTCCATATAGATCATGTTCACGGGGGCCTGCCGCTGGTTGAGCGGGAGGCAGAGAACCGATCGGGGGAGTGCCTCGCTGCCCGACCGCGGACGAGCGAATAGCTTCCCTCTCCTCATAGCGCGAATGACCACGTCCTGCGACGTGGATCTGGCGCCGGATATGATCTCCCTGCCATACGCGAACCCATCCCCGGAGAAAACCTCAGTGGGCATGTTCCGCTCGCACTCGACATGGAGTTCCTCACCGTTCTTTATCCCTTTTCCGCAGGAAAAAAGCATCCCCCGGTCTGCACCTGCAGCGCTCATCAACACGTCGAGAACAACTCGAAAGAGCTCGCCGCGGTCCCTCGCGCCGCGAATCGCCGCACTCATTTCCACTACAGAGTTCCTCAGTCGGGACGCGCGCTGCTCTCGGACGCGGCGGGTATGCACGGACAGTGCGAGCGACGATGAAAAGATTGCGAGCAGCGGATACACCGTGTTCACTTGTATACGGTGACCGGCAAAGAGGTAACAGTCGAGCGCGAGAAATGCGACCGCACACAGGACCGTTACCAAAAGGTCACGCAGACCCTTGCCTGACCGCGACAGAAGTAGACCGATGAGCAGGGGAAATGCGATGATGGAGACAACCGCGATGGCCGGTGATTCGCTCACGTCGATGAGGTATCTCGCGCACATGATATTATCGATACAGGTGGCTTGGATCTCCACGTCGGACGCCGCCGTGGAGAACGGGGTCAGGTACCCCTCGCGAGCTCCGCTCCTGCCTCTACCGAGAAGCACGATCTTACGCCTGATCGCCTTCTCGGGAATCTTCCCCGCAATGAGCTCCTGTTCCTGATACGACGGGAAGGACTGCTCCGGTCCGCAGTAATTCAGGGATAACCGCCCTCGCTTATCTGCGGGGATTTTCAACGAACCAACCTCCATCCTCAGCACATCGCTGCCCACAAAGACTACTCTCACATTCTGCGCTGCGTAGTACTGTTGGAGAACCGCCGCGGCGAAGGATGGGTAGAGACTACCCACTGCCTGGGCGATGAGCGGGATTCGGCGCACCACGCCACACTCCTCCTGACACGCGTTATCGTAACCAGCTCCTGCTGCCTCTTCAGTGATCCCCGGAGCAACTCCCTCAGCTCCGCATGCCTCGATCACCCCGGGTTTCACCTCCTCTTCTCCAACATTGGATGTGATTGATATCCTGAAGCGGGTGAGCCCGCGCAGGGCTCTCTCAAACTGCGCACGCGACCGTGCGGCCTCCGCCGTGGGTGAGAAACTGAAATGATATCCCATGACAACCCTGCCTGAATCCTGAATGGCCTGAGCGAGCGCGTGGGCCGCTTCGCCCTCTCGCTCAAAAGTGGAGGGGGGGAAGTTCATACCGATGACGCGGGGATCGCTCCTGGAAAGGAATTGGATAATCCGGGCGAGGCGATCTCCATTCCCTGGCCACACCTTTTTTTCGTAGACGCTTCCTTGATCGAGGTCTATAATGGTGATCTCTGAATCGGATGAGAGCGGACCGCGCAACCTGAACTTTGTGTCAGCGGCTTTACACTGCAGGTGCGTGAGCGCAGCGGGGTGGAGATAATAGAGAGCAAGGAGCATGCTAATAAGAACCATAACTATCTTAGCTCTCTTTGTGAGGTGGATTGCGGCCATTGTGACTGTACCAGATAAGACTACCGTATGCGTTACCTTTAAGGATAACAAAAAATCGTGATGACAAGGGCTTTTATTTCCTTGAGTCCGGCGACCAACTCAGCCATAGCGACCTCCCCCCAGTACTTATTTCACACCCCGGTCGTGGCTAAATTTCAAGCCATTCCGCGCCTTGATAAACTCTATTTTGCAGATCCTATAATAGCGCGACCAAAACGGTATATCAGCCCTTTGAGTGTGAACAAAGTTATCATGTGACTGTGAACAAAGGTTTCATTTGGAAGGAACTGCAGCTAATGCTCCTATGCAGGATATGAACTAGCTTGTACCTATTTAATTGCATCAGAAGGTGATGGGTGCATTCTTGAGAAAATTCAGCAATAATTGCAAATTGGCATGGGAATTGCAGTTGATAATGCTGCGCGATGATGTGATAATTATCGAAGTGACAGGAATATCGATATGAAGAGGTACAAAAAGAAGGCAATGGTTTTAACCTTGAGCGGCAGGCTCAGTGGATTTCTTGGTGAGTCTACTGACAAGATGATCAGTTATTGGGCCAATGTGGCAAATAATGGCGTTGTGCTCATAGACCTTTCAAAGCTGGATTTCGTTGACAGTCTTGGTATGGCGGCACTGAAAAAAGCATCCTCTCTCGGGAATGTCGTTTTCTGCAGCCCCTCCTACAGCATCCTGGAATTCATGGAGAATGCCAATATTTCTCCGGCAGTTAATATCTATGATAGCATTGATGAGGCTGTTGAGCGTCTTGGGTTAGAACTATCGTGTTCTTATGCGGCCACCGGTGAGCGGCGGCGAGATCCGCGAGTATCCATTTGCGTCCCCACAAAACTCACCGCGATCCATGAGAGTCACCCGGGCACGTTCAAGGGCGCAGTAACGAACATAAGCCGAAGCGGCGTCCTCGTGGAATACCTGCTCCGTGAGGACGACGCAGGTCCATTTATATTTACACGGGGGATGCCCATCGCGCACCTCGATCTCTCCGCCCTGCGGAAGGATCTGGTAGTGAGCGGTACGCTCGCACGATTGAACAGCCAGAATCACCAGACAGGATTGGGGATCAGCTTCTCCGATCTCGCCCAACCGAAACGGGAAGCCATCTCCGATTACGTGAGGGAGCGCATTGGCGAACGGCCCATCTTCCCGTCTTCGCCACGTTCATACATGGAGAGGCAATAGCCGCTCACGGGTTCACCCGAGGCGCGCGTACGCCATCGCAGTCGGGCACCGGGCGTTCTGCGACGACAACTACGTTAGCCACAGATGAACACGGATACACACGGATGAACACAGATGTGAACTACAGTTTCTGGTAGCTAGTTTCTGGTTACCAGTAACGAGAAGCTGTTGTTGCTGTTTTAAAGCTCTCCGTGCCTCCGTGGTGATAATTGAAATTTGCCGGTAGCTATCACTGCACTTCTGGCCGCGCCTCGGGGTCAAAGGGGTTCGTCCTCATCGCGAGGGAAAAGAGGTAAGGATAGTTTGCCCTGAGGTGTTCCATGTAGGCGAGCCACTCGGACACGAGGAGGGCGTATGCCCTCTTCATGTCACCCGCGAGATGTTCACTGTCAGCACGGTGAAGATTCCCCACGTCTCTCCTGAAGGCCAGTTCCTCGGTCAGGTGAAATACTGCCCAGAGAAGGTTGGTGAAGGACTCGTGCTCCAGGAGGTTTGGATTTTCCAGCAGCCCGAGCAGGAATGGCCGCCGCTCGATGAGGAACTGTTTCAGCCCTTCGATATCCGCGACCTGAGGACTCACGTCATAGCCATGGTGTGCGACGCGTGCGCGCACGTCGGAGAAATCATTCGAGGTCCATTCCTTTCCCACAACCAGCGCCCCTGCGAGCACCTCGCGGTGCGGGTCGAAGGATGAAAATAATTTCAGTAATTGCGTGCCGACCTCGCTGAAAAAAGCGCCGATCACCATATTCAGTTTCTCGAGCATCATCCGCTTCTCCCGCAGCGTGAGCAGGCGGTGGATAATGATCGTTACCAGCAAGACCTCGATGGGGAGAAAGGCAAGATCGCCCACCAGATAAACGAAAATATGATGCGCGTTCCTGAAGATCACGTAGTGGACGAGGTACAAAAGGGCGGAGAGCGCAATGAGGAATACCCCGAGAACAAACTCCCACCGGAAGCGTTTCATCTCTCAGCGCCCCCCGTGCGGCCCCCCCGTCAGCGAGACGGACGCGTGGGGAGGTCAATCCTCCGCGTGAACCACTTCTCGTAGATCGCGTCGTAGATGTCCTTCTCGTCGAGGCGCTTCAGCGCGTCGTTGAGCTCCGAGAGCAGCTGCGTATTGCCTTTCCTCACTGCGATACCATAATATTCGTGATTCAAATCTCTTTCAACTTCCTGGAACCGGTAGGCATTATTGTGGAGCACCCACTTCAGGATATCCTCATCAATCAAAATACAGAACACCTGTTCGTCTCTCAGCGCCTGGGCCATGCGCTGGGGTGAATAGTAATTTACCCGCTTGGCCGAGAGATTCTTTCGCGCCCACTCGTAACTCGTGCTCCTTCTCAGCACACCCAACTGCATATCCTTCAGGCCATTGACAAAATCCGTGTGATTCCAATCGATATCCTTGATCGCGGCCACCGCGAGGCCCGAACGGTAATAGGGAACCGTAAAGTCAAATTGCCTCTGCCGCTGCGGTGTGATGGAGATGCTGTTGATGACCGCGTCCGCGGCCCCGGTCTTCAAAAGGCTCTCATAGGTGCCGAGGTTGAAGCCCCTCTTGATCCACAGCACCCCGGCCCCGAGCTCCCTCCCGATTGCCTGTCCGAGATCTATTTCGAAGCCAATTTTCTTCGACCTTTCCACGAACGAAAATGGGGGAGAAGCAAAATCGGTGACGAAGCGGAGGGTGCGGCCGGCTTCTTTCGCGGCAGGCACTGGTGACGGGGTCTGGGCAAAAACCGCGACCGTGGAGATGAGCACCGCACAGATACCCGGAGCATATTTCATGCGCACCTCCCTGACCTATGTTCAGCCACGCACAGTTCGTGCCTTTGTCGGTTTGAGGTGATGAATACGCCAACGGCGAGTGGCGGCAGGTCTCCCCTAGCGCTTCATCATGCGGCGCATCATCATCCCCGGCGCGCCCATGGGGCCCTTGGCCTCTCCGACGCTTTCTATTTTAGTGACGACGAAACCATATACCTCGGCGCCTTTCACCGTCCTCTTCACGGTGTGCCTCTCGCCTTTGATCTTCGCCTCCATCTTGCTTTTCTTGATATGTCCGGTGAGCGTCATCTCCTGACCGGGCTTGAGGCCGCTGATCAGCTCTTCATTCTGATCCGTCCTGTCAGCGTAGCAGGCGATCTCGGCGAACGGGCTGGAGATAAACTTGAGCTTCCTGTTCAGGTTGGCCTGGTCCTCCCACCCGCGGAATACGTTGTTCACCTTCCTGAACCTCACCTTGACCGTCACCGTTTTCCCCACGTAATCCTTCGGCCTCGCAATGATCTCATTTGGATCCACCTCTTCCGCGGCATTCAGGCAGTCGCAGGTGAAAAAGCCCACAACGACGCACGCCGACAGGAATGGAAAAAAGGACCTCATGGTACACCCCCTTGTTGAATGATACCTCCTCGTCCACGCCGAACGGACTATAGCATCCCCCGCGTATAATGGCAAGCATCTCCCCAGTCACCCGAAATGGCGGATATGTGTTGCCATCTGCCCCTGGGGGTGAAATCCAAACTTCAAGATCGCGCTCACCCGATGGGTAACGTCAATCCAATTGCATTCTCGTGTGACGGGTCACATGCTCAGCTCGACGATGTCGCCATCCCGGAGCAGATGGTCCCTGCTCACCGCCTGGCCGCCGAAACGGGCCGATCCCCAGACGCGCGCCTGTTTCAGGTTCCGGGCGAAATCCTTGTGCACGTGGGCGGCGAAATCCAGGACGGTGGAGCCGGATTTGATCGTGAACGGCTGTTTCAGATCGGGCTTCTCGCCAGGCTCTTTGGGATAGATCCGGATCACGTCGAGGAGCGTGAATGCGCTTTTTCTCAGCGCCTCGATAGTGTCTCTGACTGCCGCGACACAGGAGAAGGGTATAACATCAAACCTGTCGGCATGGAGTTCGCTGACGAGAGGAAGATTTTCGCGCGCCCGTCCGAGATCCATCTTGTTCGCGACGAGAATTGTCCTTTTGCCTCCCCCTCCCCGTGCTGTATCTGATGAGGAGCGCTGCCGCTCCCCGAGATGGATCTGCCGTTGATCGAGCTCCCCCAGCACCTCCTCCACTCGATCGAGGCAATCCTCGCCGGAGGCATCCACCACCAGGAGCGCGGCATCGGAGTTCCTGATAATGTTGATGCACCAGAACTCGACATGGCCGGGGGCTACTGCGGGGAGATCCACAAGCTGGACCTGGACATCGAGCCAGGGCATCATCGCCGGACACGGCAGGAGGGTCGTAAAGGGGTAGGGGGCTACCTTGAGGTTCTCGCCGGTGAGGGCGGCGACGAGGCTTGACTTTCCTGAATTGGGAGGGCCGACGACCACGATCTGGCCGGCGCCCTCCCTCACGACACTAATCGAAAAACCCTTTCTCCCCTTCTTGCCTTCCTCGGCCTCTTTTTTGAGTTTCGATATCCGCCGCTTGAGGTCGGCCTGTATCTTGTCGGTCCCCTTGTGCTTGGGGAGAAGGGACCACATCTCCTCGAGGATCGCGATCTTCTCCTCGGGGTCCCTCGCCGCCTTGAGCTTCTGTTCGGCGGCGATGTATTGTGGCGGCAGGTTCGCGGGCACGTGTACTACAGTTGCTCGTTTCTCGTTACAAGATTCCTGACTAAAGGGTCAGGTCTACGCTTTACTCTTATTCTCCCATTCGCCCAAGCGTGATGTCCGCTCCATCCAAACGCTATAATCTCACCGGAATTCCCCGCGACGCGAGATATTCCTTCATCTGCCTGATCGTGTAGGTGCCGTAGTGCGCAATCGATGCAACGAGGACAGCATCCGCGTGTCCCTCGGTGATCGCCTCGTAGAGGTGTTCAAGGGTTCCCGCTCCACCCGACGCGATGACCGGCACACTCACCGCGTCCGCGATCGCTCGCGTCATGGGGATGTCGTATCCCGCCCGCGTGCCATCGGCATCCATGCTCGTCGGCAATATCGTACCCGCACCCAGCTCATCGACCCGCTTCGCCCACTCGACCGCATCCATGCCTGTGGGCTTCGTCCCCCCACTTACCACCACCTCAAAGCCCGACGGGACCTTCGCTGATTTCCGCGTATCAATGGCGACGACGATTTTCCCGCTGCCGAACTCTTCCGCTGCCTCCCTGACAAGATCAGGCCTCCGCACCGCGGCCGTGTTGATTGACACACGGGATACGCCCGCGGCCAGCAACTCCTTGATGTCTTCAATACTCCGGATGCCGCCGCCGACCGTCAGCGGAATGGCGATCCGCTCCACCGTCCTCTTCACCGCCTCAATAAATGTCTTTCGCTTTTCAAGTGTCGCCGTGATGTCAAGAAATACCAGCTCGTCCGCCCGTGCCCTGCTGTAGGCCTCGCCGGCCTCCGCAGGATCGCCCAGCTCCTTTACATCCACGAAGTGTACGCCCTTTACCAGCCGCCCATCCCTCGTGTCCAGGCACGGTATGATCCTTCTATACTCCATCGCCGGCTCCTCTCTGCGCGGGCGAACTCCCCGCGCCCATCTGCCGTACAAGTATAGGAAATTGCGTGACAAAAGTGAAAGTCTTTCCTATAGCTGGACTGCCTTTCGCCTTTCTCATTCCTATCATGCTTAGATTGTATTATCATTTTCAACATCAAGTACAGATAATGGCATTATCCGGGGATGCGCAAAGCGATATGCTGAGGCAAAAAATGAAAGGAAAAAACATTGTTTGAATAATCATACTAAATATCTATGGAAACATCCCGGTGGGAAACTAAGACGCCTCGGCCCTGGGTCATGTACAGAGAGTGAGCTGCTCGCAATCGTATTAATATCGGGAATCAGGGAGAAGACAGCACAACAAATCGCTGAGGAAATACTGGAAAAATACAATTCCTTACATGGACTTATGGGCATATCATTAAATGAGCTAATGAAAATAAAGGGTTTAAAAGAAGTCAAAGCCACCCAAATCGCAGCAGTCTTTGAAATTGCTCGAAGGATCGTGAAACATCTTGAGAAGGAGTAGACATGTCAGAATTTGATACGAAAATCCCAACAATCAAGAAGCCGCGTCTGAATCATATTAATCGACAGATCCCCCCGGAAGCACATACCCCGATGTATAACTGGCATAAATATTGAAGCAGGCTATAGCCGAGCTGGTTGCTGCGCGGCGAAAGGCGGGCGAGCCGCTGATTGTGTGGGTGAATGGTAAAGTATGCTGCGTGATGCCGGGACAGCGGTACGCCGCAAGGGAATCCCGCAGGCGATATTGAGCAAAGACTTGTTCCAATGGCAGATAAAATACAAAGGGTGAGGCTTCCCGCCGTCAAGATCACCGACATGGTGGGCAAGGGAGTTCTGGTCACCAGGGCTGTTTGATTGACCTGCAGTGCCATGGAGGGATACCCTGTCCCTATTTTTATAATTGCTCCTCAAAAGCGCCAATAGGGTATAAGTCGCTCAATTGGGTAATATGGCAGGCATGGTACCCTGTTGAAATGAAACTCGGAGATTGAGCACAGGATTCAAGGTTATCCGAATGAATTAAGGAGCTGACCAATGTTTAAACCGAATTTTCATTATACGCATAACATCGTCAGGAACCTCACTTCCATCGCTGAGGCGAGATCCATTATTCTCACTGCGCCCCTCGTCCCTAAATGGGAAGTCTCTCTGAGGAGGGATGCACTTCTGAGGAGCGCTCACGCTTCCACCTCGATCGAGGGCAATCCGCTCTCCCTGGAAGAAGTTACCGCCCTGGCGGAGGGACGAGAGGTGATGGCACGCAGGAAGGACAGAGAGGAAGTCTTGAATTACATAGAAGCGCTTGAAGGGATTCCGAAGCTTGCCGAAAAAAAGATCCTTACTGCTTCAGACGTCCTGGATGTTCACAGGATAGTGACAAAGGATACGCTGGAAAGACAGGAGGATGAGGGATCATTCCGAAAGCGACAGGTGGTTGTCGGAAATAAAATCACAGGGGAAGTGGTGTTTACCCCGCCTCCTCCTCAGGCGGTTGTCAAACTTATGGAGGAATTACTTGAATGGTTTAACTCCCCGGAGACGAATGAATCCGATCCTGTTATCGAAGCCGGCATAACGCACTATGAGATTGTGAGAATTCACCCCTTCATGGACGGCAATGGGAGAACAGCGCGGGTCATGGCCTCCTTCGTTCTTTACAGGAGAGGATTCGATGTGAAACGGTTCTTCGCTCTGGACAACTATTATGACCACGACAGGAGAAGCTACTATCACGCCCTGGCCGGCGTTGACCAGAACACATTGGATACAACTCAATGGCTTGAATATTTCTCGGAAGGGGTCGCCACGAGCATCAAGGCAGTGAAGGATAAAGTGATCGGTCTTAGCAAGGGTATCAAGTTCCTTAAGGATAAGGGACAGAGAGCGCTTACCGAACGGCAGATGAAGATTGTGGAGAAGATGGTGAACAAGGGGGAGATTACAAACCGGGAGGTGAGAGAGATGTTCGGTATCTCTAATCGTGCTGCTTTGGACGAAATTTTGAAGCTGTTGAATCTGAAAATAATAAAACAAATAGGCGAGGGAAGAAGTACCCGATATGTGCTTGTTTAAAATAGCTTCACGATTGGGTTCACGATTGGGTTCACGATTTTAGTTTTTAGCCCATGTCGTACATCAGGGACACTCTCCGCAACAGACACGCTGCCAGGAAGATAAGTGCTAATTTATATTGATGGTGTTCTACCTTCCTACGCCAGCGTGCTTCCGCACCACTTGCACTTGCGAGCGATCTCTAGGACCTTTTCGCCGCAGTCGGGGCAGATCTTCGTCTTCGGGGCGGGTGGCTCCTTCATGAAGGCTTTCGTGATCAGATACACCACGAATGCGATGATCATGAAATCAATCACCACGTTGATGAACATGCCGTAGCCGAGGGCAGCCCCCGCTTCCTTTGCCTTCCCGTAATTGTCGTAGATCTTCCCCGGCGTCAGGTTGAAGTAGAGGTTTGAAAAATCGACTCCCCCCGTGATCCTTCCGACCACCGGCATGAGGACGTCATTGACCAGGGAGCCCACGAGCTTGCCCGTCGCCGCGCCGATGATGACACCGATCGCCAGCGCGAGCGCATTGGTCTTTAAAAGAAAGCCTTTGAAATCTTTAATGATGTGTGCCATTTCCCCCTCCTTTTTCCTCATTCGCCAATGAGTTACAAAATGTCCCCCCTCATTCCGCCCTCTCCCCAAAGGGGAGAGGGAAGCGAGAGGAGCGGAAAAAGGGGGCGCCTTTCGTGGGGCGCCCCCTTTGTTGATTGTGAAGTCAAAAGAGTCATGTTCCAGAGGTCTCTTTACTTCTTCTCACCCCCAGGGACGAGCTCTTTCACCTTCTCCATCATCCCCGCGCCTTCCTTCTTCGTGCAGGCCTTCTCCTCAGCACCGGGCAGCGCGCCCTTCGCCTTTTCCACCATGCCCGCGCCTTCCTCCTTCTGAGCGGCACCCTTCTCCCCCGCGCCGGGTAGTGCTTCTTTCACCTTCTCCATCATCCCCGCGCCTTCCTTCTTCGTGCAGGCCTTCTCCTCAGCACCGGGCAGCACGCTCTTCACCTTTCCCAGAACCCCTTCTTCCTTCTGTTCCTGGGCTGCGGCCAGCCCGACGCACACGACAAAGGCAAGAAGCGCCAGTACAACAGTTGTGCCTCTCAGCATACCAACCTCCTCTCACGTAAGTTGTTCGAACGGTCACTTCCCACTCCGCCGCGGAGGGAATTACTCAAGGGCCGTCCTTCTATTGCGGGGGAAATTTTAGTAAAGTAATCAATGGGGCGCAATACGAATCGTTCGCGAGAGAGGGGGCGCCTCAAGGAGCTGGGGCATGCAGAGAGCAATTATTATAGGGGCCTCCTCAGGGATAGGGAGGGAGCTGGCGAAGGCGCTCGCCGGGGAGGGATATATCCTCGGCCTTGCAGCCCGGAGGGTCGAACTATTGACCGCACTCCAGCGGGAGCTCCCCACCACGAGCTACGTCAAACGCATCGACGTCACGCGGACAGATGAAGCACGGAGGCTGCTGGATGAGCTCATACGCGAGATGGGCGGCATAAACCTCATCATCCTTAGCGCGGGCGTCATTTTTCAGGATCCCGATTGGGATGAGGAGCGCGAGACGATCAATGTCAATGTCACCGGTTTCACCGCCATGTTCAATTACGCCTTCAACTACTTCTGCGAGAGGGGATCCGGGCACATAGTTGGAATCTCATCCGTCGCGGCGGTCAGGGGTGGTCACTGCTCGCCCATCTACAACGCCTCGAAAGCATTCGTCTCCAGCCTCATGCACGGATTCAGGATAAGGGCACGGAGGATGGGCGTGAACATTCACATTACCGATGTCAGCCCAGGCCACGTTAACACTGCGATGATGGAGGGACAGAAGGGCGCATTCTGGGTTATCCCGACGGAGGCCGCGGCACGCCAGATCGCCGCGGCAATCAGGAAAAAGAGGAAGCACGCCTACATCACGCCGCGGTGGCGGATTGTCGCTTTGTTCATGAAAATCCTTCCGGATTGGATATACTCACGGTTCTACAGTTGAGCCCTACTTGTGATTTTTATAGAAACATCTATAAAAGCGGCTGAGGTTCATGTATAATGCCTGCCCGATACCAACAGTATGGCCGAGAAAATCCGGAAAGGACATGTGATCAATCCGATAGCCGATAAAATCGCGAAACTCAAGGCCCGCATACAGTGGGGCAAAGAGATGGGCTATTATTTTTACCACCAGCCCGTCAAGAACCTGGGCGGTGAGCGGGTTCTCGTGGAGGGGCGGGGGGAGATGCTGATGTTCTCCTCCTTCGATTATCTGGGCCTCTTCGGCCATTCCAAGATCAATGCGGCTGCCCAGGCTGCCATTGCTGAGCTCGGTACCTGCACCTACGGGTCACGCATCCTCGCCGGTACTCTCCGGCTGCACAATGAGCTGGAGGAAGAGATCGCAGCTTTTAAAGGAGCCGAAGCTGCTATTGTTTTTTCAAGTGGTTATGTAACCAATCTCACCACCATCTCCACCCTCGTGGCGCGTGGAGATGTAGTCATCTGCGACAAATTGAACCACGCGAGTATTGTGGATGGCTGTATACTCTCACGGGCGAAGTTTGTGCGCTTCAAGCATAACGACATGGCCGACCTCGAAAAATGTTTATCCGAGGCAGGCCCTGATGTAGGGAAATTGGTGGTGGTGGAGGCCGTCTTCAGCATGGACGGGGATATCATCAACCTGCCTGAGGTGCACCGGCTATGCAGAAAGTACGGAGCCCTTCTTATGGTGGATGAGGCGCACTCCCTCGGCATCCTGGGGAAGACCGGCCACGGAATCGAGGAACATTTCGGCATGAAAAATGCCGTGGACATCCACATGGGTACCCTGGGCAAGGCCATTCCCAGCGTGGGAGGATACATTGCCGCCAACCACGATACTATCATGTACCTCAAACACGTTGCCCGGGCATTTGTTTTCTCAGTAGCTCTTTCCCCTGCTGCTGCGGCCGCAGCCAAGGCTGCGTTCGAGGTGATGAAAGAAGAGCCAGAGCGGCTTGCGGTCCTGCAACGGAATATCACGCATTTCTTTACCGGCTTGAAGGCACGGGGATTCGACACCATGCAAAGTGAGACAGCCATTGTTCCGATCGTATGCGGCAAAGACGAAAAAACACTGATGATGACCAAATATGCCCAGGCGAAAAGCCTCTTCATAATGCCGATTCTCTCCCCCGCAGTTCCCCCCGGGACAAGCCGTATCCGCGCCACGGTCACCGCCTCGCACAGTGATGAGGACATCACGCGTGCACTGGACATCCTTGAAGCGGCCGGCAGGGCGGCGAGGGTTATCCGGCGCGCACCTCGCACTCCGAAGCAACGCGCAAAGACCGAGCCGCAGACTACAATGGCCGGCTATCAGTAGAATCAGATCCCGGGAAGTTTCTTCATCGAACGGGCGTCCGGAATAATCTTCCTCCAGCTTCCGCAATCCTCTTTGATGTGAACCAGTTATGATATCCACCGGGGGAATCGGGGCAGGAATATCTTCTGAAATAACTCCCCTCGTCCCTCCCCACCACCGCGATCAGTTTCCGGCCTCGCGCTCCGAGACCGGCATTCATCTGCAGAGTGTCATGTGCGCTCGCAGAAATAGGTGTGATGATTTGCGCTGATTGTGTATAATTTAATCCCCACCGCAAGGTGTGCGACCTCACGATACCGCGAGAGGACACGTGATGAATCCGATAGCCGATAAAATCGCAAAACTCAAGGCCCGCATACAATGGGGCAATGAAATGGGCTACTACTTCTATCTCCAGCCGGTCAAAAACCTGGATGGCGCGCGGATTCTGGTGAAGGGGAACGAGATGCTCATATTCGCCTCCTACAGCTACCTCGGTCTCCTCGGTCACCCCAAGATCAATGCCGCCACACAAGCAGCCGTCGCGGAGTACGGGACCGGCACGCACGGCGTGCGCATCCTGGCCGGCTCAATCAAGCTCCACCAGGAGCTCGAGGGAAAAATCGCCGCCTTCAAGGGAACGGAGGATGCCATCGTCTTTTCAAGCGGCTACGTCACCAACCTCGCGACCGTCTCCACACTCGTGGGCCGAGGCGACGTGGTGATCTGCGACAAACTGAACCACGCGAGCATTGTGGATGGTTGCATCCTGTCGCGCGCGAGGTTTGTGCGCTGCGCGCATAATGACATGGCCGACCTCGAGCGGTGCCTCACCGAGGCGGACCCCGCAGCGGGGAAACTGGTGGTTGCCGATGCGGTGTTCAGCATGGACGGGGACATCATCAACCTTCCGGAAATGCACCGTCTGTGCAAAAAATATGGGGCAACGCTCATGGTGGATGAGGCACACTCCCTCGGGGTCCTGGGGAAAACAGGCCACGGGATCGAGGAGCACTTCGGCATGACACACGCGATTGACATCAAAATGGGCACCATGAGCAAGGCCATTCCAAGCGTCGGGGGTTACATCGCCGCCGATAAAGATACGATCATGTACCTGAAACACGTGGCCCGGGCCTTTGTCTTCTCGGCCGCGCTGCCCCCGCCCGCCGCCGCCGCGGCCAAGGCGGCATTCGAGGTAATTGAAGAGGAACCGGAACGGGTATCGAGGCTCCAGCGCAATGTCAGGCTCTTCATCGGCGGGTTGAAGGCGAGGGGGTTCGACACGCTCCAGAGCGAGACGGCAATCGTCCCCATCATCTGCGGCAGGGATGAGAAGACGCTGATGATGTGCAAACTCGCTCAGCAAAAAGGCCTCTTCGTCCTGCCGGTGCTCTCCCCTGCGGTTCCCCCCGGGACGAGCCGCATCAGGGCGGCCGTGACCGCAGCCCACAGCGAAGATGACATCAACCGAGCGCTGGATATCCTCGAAGCGGCCGGCAAGGCAGTGAGGGTTATCCGGCGGGCGCCTCGTGCGGTTGTAAAGCCCGGAAAGGGAAGCGCGCAGCCCCTCACGTCCGGACCGATGTGAGAATCAGATCCCAGGATGCCTCTCTATCAAATAGCCCGCCGGAATAATCTCCTCGCATTTCCACGCGGGTAAAGCCTGCCCGAATGACGAGTCTCTCCAGGTCCGCCGCGTCTACGGGGAGGAGCACTCCCCGCGTGACATCCGAACTCCAGCTGTTGATTCCCTCTCGCGCGTGCACCATGACTATCTCCACCCGGTGAGCACGGGGGATGAATATCTTCTGGAAAAATTCCCTGTGTCCCTCCCCACCGACCACCCGCAGCGGCTGGACGACCATTTCCTTTTTCAATAACGAGCGGTAGTTGAGGAGATGCAGTACCAGTATCCCGCCCGGCCGGCTCACTGCCGCCATGTTGCGTATGGCTTTTTCGACCGCGGGGAGACCGGGAAGCTGCGAGAGCGAATTCCCGACGCAGATGACCGCGTCAAACTGGGGTGAGGGGAAGAGCCGATTGAGCTCTGAAAAGGCGGCCGCCTCGAACCGTACCTCCACTCCCGCACCGACCGCATTCTCGCGCGCCAGCCTGATCATCTCCTGGTCGATATCTATGCCGGTGACACTCAGCCCGTTTTTGGCAAAGAGGATGGCGTGCCTGCCTGTCCCGCAGGCGCAGTCCAAAACCGAAGAGGTATTGTGCTCCTGAAATATCTTCCGGTAGAACGGCCACTCATTAGCCAACCGCTTCTCCCAGTTGACCTGCTTGTCATAGTCGGTCGGATTCATACCCCCGCTTCAATCAGGCGAGTAGATGATTGTGCGATTGAGTGAAATACGCCTCTCCGCTGCTCCCCTTATTCGAGAAACTCGAAACGAGGAACGAGAAACTAGAAACGAGTAACTGCAGTGCTCACCATCCCCCGCCGCCTCCCCCTCCCCCGCCGCCGCCAGAGCCACCGCCGCCTCCGAACCCCGAGCTTGAGCCAGGCGCCGTCGAGGACGAAGAGATCGCCCCCGAGAGCGATCCGCCCAGCGATGAGGTGAACATGTCGGGATGATGCATGTCCCATGCGCTTCCCGCGTACCACGCCGGCGCGTACGGCGTGCCGGTTTCTGCGGCGCGTGCGAGCACGTCGGAGAACTGCTCCGCCCACGCCTGCTCGACGTCGAGGGCGAGCGCGTAGGGGAGGTACTTCTCGAAGAGCTCGGGTGTCCGGTCGGCGGGGTTCAGGAAGTTGAGCCGATCCTTCTCGGCGACGGAGAGGAACATCTTGAACCCTTCGATCTGGTCGAGGATGCGGCGCCCCGCTAACGTCGGGGCCCTGAGGAGGCGATAGAAGAGGAAGTTCACCCCACCGAGTGCCACCACCGCCGCGCCCATGAGCGGCGAGGTCTGGGAGCAGAGGAAGAAGAAACCTGCCGCCTCGCCGAAGAGGAACGGGATGGCGAAGAGCGTGGTGAAGATCGCCTCGCCCCAGCGCCGGAAGGCGCTCCTCGCCCCCCCGCGCACCGCACGCCAGGCAGCGGTAGCGCGCCTCAGCAGAAAAATGACTCCGAATGTCCATCCGGCGAGCCAGATACTGATGCACAGCGTGGCGCCGACTGCCCCCGGCCTCTCCGCCGCGAAGCCGCCCAGCAGGAGCACGAGCGCTGAAATAACCACCCCGGCGATGAAGTAGCCCATGTTGGTGACGAAGTAGGTTCTCGCGCACTGTTTTTTCAGGTCACGCCTCACGCCGTCAATCGCCTCACTGATGGCTTGATGGTTCTCAGTTTCCAGTGTCAGGGCCGATCCGGAGCTGAGTACGGCCGCAGCGATCCGCTCCTCTTCCGGAGCGAGACCACTCGTGTCCGTCCGTGTCGTGCTGAGCGTATAGACGCCATCCTCCTCGGTTATCTTGAGGAACCCCTTTACTGCCATGTTGATGACCGCTGCGGAGAAGGCCTTGTGGTCATACCCCATGCGGACGATGCAGCGTATCTGCGCCGGCGAGAATCCACGCGGCGGCTCGTAGAGGGGAATGATGGTCCCCTTCGCAGGATCCCTGCCCACGGCAACCCACGCTGCCACGTAGAAACCGAGGAGGATGACGAGCCCGGAGAGCACCGCCAGGGCGGGGCGGTTGTCCCTGATGAAGTAGCCCGTCTCCTGGAGCGGCGTGGGCGCCGCGATGAGTCCCTTCGGCCAGCCCACCACTATGGTGAGCCCCTCGTTCGGCCCGAGCGGTGTGGTGGTGGCAAAATTGACCACTCCTGATGGGTCCGCCGACGAGATAAAATCCTTTGCCCGGGAGCCCGCCGGTCCCGTGTACCCATCGAGGGCGACGCGGCTCTGGGGGAACCCATCAGGGAACACGACCGCCGCGGAGGCCTTCGCAATGGGGAAGAGCCAGCCGTTCCCGGTGACGTTCCAGTAGAGCTCGTCATGATCGCTGAAGAACCCGATCTGGCGGTCGGTCGTGTACGCGAGCGTGTAGGTATATTCACCGGGAGGCAGGAAAACATCTCTCCTCCCGATGTAGACACGCACGCCGTTCGGGCACGATTCACAATGGTACGCCTCCGGCTTCCCGTCCCTGAGCACCCTCACCACCTGGAAGCCGACCCTGTGCTGGTTTCCGTACCGGTCACTGTAGCCCGTGGGGAATTCCCGGTAGATTCCCCGCTTGATCTGCCGCTGGGCGCTCCTGACCGAAATGGTTTCGCCGACGAGCATGGAGGCATCCGCATTCACCGCGATATCGCTGTGAAAGCTGAGTATCTTCTCATCATCAGCCCCGCGGGAGTGTGCGGGGAGAAGGAGCGCGAGGGAGGAGAGAATAGCGGCGATGAGGGTGACGCGTGTGAGATGGAAGGCAGTCATAGTCAGTAGCACCTGTCCGGCTCTAAATTACAGCAAGAACAATCCGCGTCCATCCGCGTTCATCCGCGGCCGTTTTTCACTTCTCTCCGCGATCTCCGTGCCTCCGTGGTGAAACATTACTTTTTTAAAACTTTGCGTCCGGGGCTTCCCGCTGCGTCGCGTACTCGATCTCGAAGAAATCGGCCCGACGGAACCCGCAGAGCTTCGAGACCAGCATGCTGGGAAATGATTCCACCCGTATATTGTAATCCCGCACGGTTCCATTGTAGTACCGTCTCGCAAACTGGATCTGGTCCTCTACTTCCGTGAGGTTCCTCTGGAGGTCGAGGAAGTTCCGGCTCGCCTTGAGGTCGGGGTATGCTTCCGCCACCGCGAAGAGCGACCTGATCATCCGGGAGAGCGCATTCTCGGCTTCGCCCTTATCCCTGACGGATTCCGCGCTCATGCACCGCGTGCGCGTCTCGGCGATACCCTCGAATAGGCCGCGCTCGTGCTCCCGGTACCCCTTCACGGTCTCGACGAGCGCCGGCACGAGGTCGTACCGCCTCTTGAGCTGCACGTCGATCCCGCTCCACGCCTCGCACATGAGCTGCCTGCCACGAATAAAGCGGTTGAAACTGACAACTCCCCACGAGACCAAAACTATCAAAATAACTACTATCGCCGCAAACATCTATCACCCCCGGAGAACCATTGTGTTTAAGGTTGAATCTCGCTTTTTCACTTAACACATTGAATGTTATTGAATTTTTATATGGAACGGAACAAAAAACGCTTCCTCAGGGTAATCCCCCAGAAGATGTGAAAAAATCCAAATTACAGCCTGAATTTGCCAAAGCAAGAAATTGTCATTGCGAGTCCCGCTTGGTGGTACGAAGCAATCCGACCCGACGGGTCGTCCCGAGCGGAGCGAGGGATCTCATCTGGATCGCCACGTCCCGCTCAACGGGACTCGCGACGCTGCGCGGATTGCCACGTCCGCCTCGTCCCGCTTAGCGGGACTCGGCTTCCTCGCAATGACGACGCTAATGCTGATTTTTTCACACCTTCTGACCCATTACTCCTCAGGGTTCCATCGGCTTCAGAAATTTTTTCCATTTTTTGGGTTGACATAATTCATGCGGATGATATAATTCCCACCATAATAGTAGATATGGTGGGATATATCCAGAGGATATCGCTATGTTAAAATTAACCACTAAAGGCCGTTATGGAGTACGGTTAATGCTCGATCTTGCGCTGCACGAGGGGCAGGGCCCTGTGCCGTTGCGGGATATTGCCAGGAGACAGGATATTTCGGAAAAGTACCTCTGGCACTTGATTCCTCCTCTGAAGAATGCCGGCCTGATACATTCGACCCGCGGTGCTAATGGCGGCTATGTCCTGGCGAAACCGCCTTCCCAAATTACACTGAAAGATATTCTCTCAGTACTGGAAGGGCCTCTCTGTTTGGTGGCATGCGTGGAGAAACCTTCGCTGTGCAAAAGAGCCAGCACTTGTGTCCCGCGAGAGATCTGGCAAGAGGCAACAGAAAAGTTGCTTCTCACGCTGTCCTCATTCACGCTGGAGGATATGATTAAAAAGCACAGGCGCACATCGGGGGCACTCTCCTATGCCATCTAGTAAGAAAAATGAGCATCCGCATCCGCCAGGGGGATAGAGAAGCACCACGTGCGATATGAATTAAGAATGAGTCAGGGGGACTCTTGAACAGCTACTCATGCCCGGGAACGGAGGCGAAATATATGACGAAAATAGCATCCGACATCACAAAACTTATTGGAAATACACCATTGGTGAAGCTAAATAAAATTGCAGAAGATGCGAGCGCGACTGTCGTAGCCAAACTTGAATCGTTCAATCCCTGCAGCAGCGTAAAAGACAGGATAGGAGTGAGTATGATTGATGACGCTGAGGTGAGAGGTCTCATTGACAGGGATACAACGATAATCGAACCAACAAGTGGCAATACGGGGATAGCCCTGGCGTTCGTCTGTGCGGCCAGAGGCTACAGGTTGATCCTCACGATGCCGGAGACCATGAGCCTTGAAAGGAGGAGCCTTATCAAGGCGTTCGGTGCAGAGGTTGTATTAACCCCAGGGCATGAGGGCATGAAGGGGGCAGTTGAGAGAGCGGAAGAACTGGCCAAAAAGATTAAGAATTCTTTTGTCCCGCAGCAGTTCAAGAATCCGGCAAATGTGGAGATTCACCGGAAAACAACGGCAGAAGAGATCTGGAACGACACGGGTGGTAAGGCTGACATCATTGTCGCAGGTGTTGGAACTGGAGGGACAATCACCGGAGTAGCCGAGGTGATCAAGAGAAGAAAACCTGGCTTTAAGGCCATCGCTGTAGAGCCTGCCGACTCTCCCATTCTCTCCGGCGGCACGCCAGGCCCGCACTCTATTCAGGGGATTGGCGCAGGCTTCGTCCCTGAAATATTAAACGTAGATATCATTGACGAGATTATCAAGGTCACGAACGATGAAGCTGCGGACATGGCCAGACGTCTGGTATGCGAGGAAGGTATACTGGCTGGTATATCCTCGGGGGCGGCTGCTCATGCCGCAGTTAAAGTCGCAAAAAGAGCCGAAAACAATGGCAAGTTGATTGTTGTTGTGCTGCCTGATACCGGCGAGAGGTACCTGAGCACTTCTTTGTTTCAGGAAAGCTAAATCAGGGGTCATCGCTATGGAGATGGGAAAATGGATACGCATGAACTAGATCTGGCTGCATTAAGAAGCGTGGGGATAATCCAGCAGAAACAGAAAGGGCTGTTGGTGATGCGGCTTCACGCAGTCGGCGGGGATCTTAAGGCTGAGCAATTGCGCACAATTGCCGATGTTGCCCTGCGCTACGGAAAAGGAGAAGTGCATCTCTCTACTCGACAGGGCGTGGAGATCCACAACGTGCGTTATGAAGATCTTCAACAGGCAAAACACGAGCTCGCCTCGGCAGGCATTCAGATGGGCGCCTGTGGTCCGAGGGTCAGGATCGTTGTTGCCTGTCCGGGCTCGGCTACCTGCCGATGGGGCCTCATTGAAACAAAAGAAATTGCACGTGATCTTGACAGGAATTACTTCCGCCAGGAGACACCGCATAAATTCAAGATATCCGTTACTGGCTGCCCCAACAATTGTGCAAAAGCAACCGAGAATGATGCGGGCATTATGGGGGGCGCGCTTCCCGTCTGGCGAGGGGAAACGTGTACGCAGTGCGACCTCTGTGTCCATTCGTGCCCTACGAATGCCATCGTGCGGGAGGGGGATAGTTATAGTCTGGAGAGAGACGCCTGCATTTTGTGCGGTATCTGCATTGCTCTCTGTCCGACGTCTTCATGGACGGCGGCGCGGCGGGGGTACACACTCTTCATCGGGGGGACCATGGGCAAGAGACCCAGGCTCGGCACGAGGCTACTGGATCTGATCGGGAACAAGGAAGAGCTCTACACGCTGATCGCGCGGGTCATCGGATATTACCGCGAGCACGGGGAGGCGCGTGAAAGGTTTGGGCACATGATAGACCGACTCGGACCGGATAAGGTAAAAAAGGAGATTTTGTGTGCGTGAGGAAGTTCGCAAGACACTCGATATCCGCGGCGTGGCCTGCCCTATGAATTATGTGAAGGTTCTGATGGCGCTGGAAGATCTGAAGCCGGGCGAATGGTTGGAGGTCACGCTTGATGCCGGGAAGGCGCTCGTGGACATACCGAGGAGCGCAAAGGAAGACGGCCATAAAGTTACAAAGGTTACGCCAGCGGATGATGGTTATCGTGTGACCATAGAGAAGGGGAGGCATGAAACGGGAGCACAAACTCCGAACAGGAGTTGATGGATACATGGGGAACAATGGAGGAGATTCATGAGCTTGTTCGTCGATGATGAAGATGTGAAATCACTGATACGTGGATTAAATTTCAAGCAAAAGATTGACCGTTCGCTCGGGCTCATCAGGGAGGCCCATAACATTTACGGAGACTCGCTGGTGGTGGCGCACAGCCTCGGGAAAGACTCCTGCGCAGTATGGCATTTGGCGAAGCAGGTCAGCCCGAAGATCAGGGGGTTTATTGTGACCACGCGATTCAAGCCAAAGGAAACAGTTGCGTTTATGGCAGAGATGGTGCAGCGCTATCCGGAGCTGCGCGTATTCAAGAGCGACGCGGAGATCCCCCCCGATCTTTATAAGACAGATCCTGACCGCTGCTGCAACATTCTTAAGGTCGAGCCGACCAGGAGAGCCATCAAGGAGATGGGTGTGAAATGCTGGGTGACGGGCCTCCGCTGCACGGAGGGCCGGACGCGCACGGACTTCAAAGAGGTGGAGGAGCGTGATAAGGGATTGATTAAACTCAATCCGATCCTCATATGGGCGGAGAGAGAGGTCTGGCAGTATCTGGCACTTTATGGGGTTCCGGTGAATCCCCTTTACGCCCAGGGGTACCGTTCTCTCGGCTGCGAGCCGTGCACCCGCATCACATCTGACGAGAATGAACGCGCGGGCAGATGGATCGGAACGAGCAAATGCGGGGGAGAATGCGGGATACACACCCAGCCGCTGATTGACGGTGCCGGAATCTAGCGTGACATGCTTTGTCCTGGCTCACGATTACGCTCAAAGTAAGAAAGGGGAACGTCATGGAGATAACGATCAACGGAAAGAAGGAAGAGGTTCAGGCGGACAGAATCACCGTCTCCGAGCTGCTGAAGCTCAAGGAAGTCAAACAGCCTGAGACGGTCTCCGTGAGATTTAATGGGAACTTTCTTGGCCGAAAGGAGTTTTCGTCCACCTTCGTTCAGGAGAAGGATACGATAGAATTCCTTTACTTTGTAGGAGGCGGGGATTGCCGTGGTTGAAGAGAGAAAGACTCATTTTGATACCACGGCAGTGCACGCCGGCCTGGAGGAAACGCAGCCTTATGGGGCGGCCGTAGCTCCTATTGTCCAGAGCAGCGCTTTCGCATACGAGTCCGCGAAAGAGTTAGAGGATGTATTTGCAGGTAGGAGCCTCGGCTACGTTTATTCGCGTATCAACAACCCCACGGTAGCCTGTCTTGAAAAGAAACTTACCGCGCTCGAAAACGGAATAGGAGCAGTTGCGTGCGCCTCGGGAATGGCAGCCATTACTGTTGCTGTTGCATCCATTGCCGCGCATGGGGACGAAATAATCGCCGGAAATAGCTTATTCGGCGGCACCTATTCTCTCTTTGCCCAGACGCTCGCCCGATTTGATATCCGGGCAAAGTTCGTCGAGTCAAGTGATACCGGGAGCTACCTCCACGCCATCTCTGAAAGAACAAAATTGATCTTCGTCGAGAGTTTGGGCAACCCGAAGCTCGACATACCCGATATAAAGGCTATCTCGACAATCGCACATCAGGCCGGAATTCCCCTCATCGTTGACAATACCGTCACAACTCCTTACCTGTTTCAGCCGAGGGAGTGGGGTGCTGATATCGTCATTCACTCCTCTACCAAATACCTCAATGGCCATGGGAATTCAATCGGAGGGGTAATTGTGGATATGGGAACATTCGGATGGAGCGGTGAAAAGTATAGAGACTTTAGGCCCTACCTGGAGCGCTTTGGAGACATGGCGTATCTCTCCAAGATCAGGAAAGAGGTGCACCGGGATTTCGGGCCTTGCCTCTCGCCCTTGAACGCCTTTCTGACTGTGACAGGTATTGAAACACTGGGCTTAAGGATGCAAAGGCATTGCGATAATGCATTAGCCCTTGCAGTCTTCCTAAAGGGACAGAAGAAGATACAATGGATCAACTATCCAGGGTTTCCCGAACACCCCCGGTTTAGTCTTGCAGCACGCCAATTTCACAACAAGTTTGGAGCCTTGGTGACATTCGGAATGGGGAGCAAAGAAAAGGCTTTTGCAGTCATTGACTCTCTGAGGCTATCGAAAAACTTGGCCAATCTGGGTGATGCGAGGACATTAGTGATTCATCCCGCATCAACAATATGTGCTGATTTCTCGGATGAGAAGAAGAGGGAAATGGGTGTTACAGAGGATATGGTTCGTGTTTCTGCGGGGATTGAGGATTCCAGGGATATTATTGACGATTTCAGAGAGGCACTGGAGAAAGTATAGATGAAACTGAGCGAACAACAGCTTGAGCGTTATAGCAGAAATATTCTACTCAAAGAGGTTGGCCCCTCCGGACAGAAGAAGATCCTAGATGCACGGGTGCTGATAGTGGGAGCGGGAGGCCTTGGTTCGCCTGCGGCACTGTACCTGGCAGCCGCCGGAGTGGGCACGATCGGGATTGTGGACAGTGATGTAGTGGAATTAAACAATCTTCAGCGCCAGATAATTCACTTTAGCAAGGACGTTGGAAAGGATAAGACCATTTCAGCCAAGGAGAAGATCGAGGCCATTAATCCTGACGTGAAGGCAATTGCCATTAAGAAAAGGCTGAGCGCAGAGAATATTGCAGAATTAATTGCTGACTATGACTTTGTTATAGATGGCTCAGACAATTTCCCGACCAAGTTCCTGGTAAACGACGCATGCTATTTTCAGGAGAAGCCATTTTCACATGCGGGCATCTTAAGGTTCTTCGGCCAGACAATGACCTATGTGCCTGAAAAGGCATGCTACCGCTGCATTTTTAATAGCCCTCCCCCGCCCGGCGCCGTCCCAACGTGCCAGGAGGCCGGAATCCTCGGGGCTGTAGCCGGTATCCTCGGGGCTATCCAGGCGGCTGAGGCACTTAAGTTCATCCTGGGGGTAGGGGAACTCCTCACGAACAAGCTGCTTGTCATGGATGCCTATTGCATGGATTTCAGAACGATTGATATTCAAAGGGACCCGAAATGCCCGTTGTGCGGTAACGAGCCAACAATAACATGTCTTATCGAACATGAGCAAGCGGAGTGCCGTATCTAACCATTACACAGAAGCGGAAGATACGATAGTGCGTATACCAAGGGCTATCTTCCGTGAAATGTGTCTCCATGCAAGAGAACAGCTTCCTCTGGAGGCCTGCGGCTATCTTGCGGCTAAGGGGACGAGGGTCCAAAAACTTTTCAAGATGCGTAATGTAGACGAGAGCAAGGAGCACTTCATGTTTGATCCTGAAGAGCAGTTCGCTGTTGCAGAGAAGGCCAGGGAAGCCGGGCTCTCGCTGATCGCAGTGTATCATAGCCATCCCTCCAGCCCCCCCAGCCCTTCAGCAGAGGATATCCGGTTGGCGCATGACCCAGAAATTATTCACGTTATTCTTTCCATAATGGCCCCGAAACCAACCGCTAAAGCATTTCGCATAAAGGAAGGCACGGCTGAAGAGATAGCTTTGAAGGTGGAGCCTTAAGGCTGTGTATCTCATGAGATTAAATCCAAGTGACACATGCGTCCTCATGTTCTCTGGAGGCCGGGATTCTACAATAGCTGCGGCCAGACTTTCAAAAACCTTTCAGCATGTAATTCTTATTACGGTGCTGTTTAAACATTTGATTGGCATCGAAAAAGTGTATGCAAGGATTGTTCAACTAAAAAAACTTCTTCCGAAAGGATCAGAATGGCTACAGATTGCTCAGCCGAAGCTTCCAATTACTAAACTCCTTATCAACGTCACCTGTCTTCCGTGTCAGCAAGCCTACGTGAGTATTGGAGCTATTATCGCTCAAAGATTCCGGATATCAAATTTGGCGATGGGGTATTCCGGCTACCAGAGTTCATGGCCGGAACAGACCCCCTACGCAACATCGAGGTTAAAAAAACTCCTAGAAGGTTTTGAGATTCGCCTCCATTTGCCCGTATATAGTATTTTGAAAAAAGAGGACGTCGTTAATGAGCTCATGCGAGTGGGGGTGGCACACGAATCCTACGAACAAAAATGCCTCAAGCAGAGTTCTAACATCGAACTCGGCGGCGAGCTATTAGCGTCTGAAATCGATAAATGGTTGGATGGCATTTCAGAAACAATCAGATCAAAAAATGCATTTACAATAAATATTCATTCCCGCGGGAAAATAGAAGATATTGCTTAAGCGTGGCAGATTCCGCGAAGAGGATATCCATAGCGCCTGCGGTATCGTTGCCAAGTATTGTGATAACAAAATAGCCTAAGTGCCAGGATCGTAATTTGCGCATGGCCCGATGATAAAAGGGGGAATGTTCTCGTTGGAGCTATGGGAAAAAATGAACTCCAGAGTGTAAGGATCTGAATCAGGAATGAAAAGGAAACTGAATCACCTGAAGGAGATTTTGGCTGAAATGGAAAGTGCCCTGATTGCCTATTCCGGCGGGGTGGACAGCACTTTCCTTCTCAAGGTTGCGCATGATGTCCTGGGAGATAAGGTAGTAGCAGCTACCGCGCTATCCCCGGCCTATCCGTTCACAGAAATGGAAAATGCCAAGGAGATGGCTGAGATTCTGGGAGTGCGTCACGTGACTATTGCAACTGACGAACTATCCAATCCAATATTTGCCAGCAATCCTCTTGATAGATGCTATTGGTGCAAAAAGGAATTATTTTCTGAGTTAGCTGTACGAGCTGGGAAATATCACCTTAATTACATTTTAGATGGTTCAAACAATGATGACACGAACGACTTTCGGCCGGGCATGAAAGCCGCCAAGGAATGTGGGGTGAGAAGTCCTCTTCAGGAAGCCGGACTTGGTAAAGAAGAGATACGGCTCCTTTCGAGAAAAATGAGGCTGAAGACTTGGAATAAACCTGCGCTCGCGTGCCTCGCATCACGATTCCCTTATGGAATGGCAATTACGGAGGAACGCTTGAGAATGGTTGATGAAGCAGAAGAATATTTGCGGTCTCTGGGAATAACGCAGGTGAGGGTACGACATCATGGCAGTATCGCAAGAATAGAAGTTCCAGTAGCTGAAATGGGTAAGGTGATTCAGAAGAAATTAAGGCCTAAGGTAATCTATAAGCTCAATGGTTTAGGGTATAGGTATGTGACTATCGACATTGAAGGATATAGAACGGGCAGCATGAATCCTATCGAACAAGGGAGTGCTTCACATGTTAGAGCGGGTAAATAGATTAGCCCGGGAAGTATTGAATGGTTCCAAGCTCAGCAGGCGACATGCTCAAATGTTGCTAGAAATTGATAGCCAGCCGGAGATTTTTGCTTTACTCAGCTCGGCGAATATGATTCGACAAAGATTTAAAGGGGATAAAATCGATTTATGCTCGATAATCAATGCTAAATCTGGACGATGTCCGGAGGACTGTAAATTCTGCGCTCAATCAGCGCGCTATAATACCGATATCGAGAAGTTTCCGTTAATAGATTCCTCTGAAATTGTCAGTGGTGCAAAAAGAGCCAATGCTCGGGGAGCAAATAGGTTTGGAATTGTAACCAGCGGGAGGAGGATTAAAAACAAACAGGAGCTTGAACAGATCTGTGAATCGATAAAAATGATTTCCAAAGAGGTATGTATTAACAGGTGCGCTTCCCTGGGCTCTTTGGATGAAGAATCGGCTTCAATGCTTAAAGAAGCTGGCCTTCACACCTACCACCACAACCTGGAAACAGCGGAAGGCTTCTTCCCCACTATCTGCACGACGCACACCTATCAGGAACGGCTCAAGACAATAGCGATCGCCAAGGAAGCGGGATTCCGGATTTGCTGTGGAGGGATATTTGGGCTGGGAGAAGGTATTTCAGATAGGGTGGATTTTGCTCTTGCCCTGAGAGAACTGGATGTGGATATGGTTCCATTAAATTTTTTAAATCCCATCCCCGGGACCCCTCTTGAAAACATGCCGCTCCTTCATCCTTTAGAAGTTTTAAAAATTATCGCACTTTTTCGATTTGTGCTGCCCGAGAAGGACATCAAAGTTTGTGGCGGGAGAGAAAAGCATCTTAGGAGTCTTCAGCCGTTGATGTATCTGGCTGGAGCGAATGGAACAATGCTTGGAGATTATTTAACTACGAAAGGACGAGATCCAGAGGAAGACATCCTGGAAATCATCGACCTGGGGTTACAGCCCATGAATCCTCTGCGGACAGCGCAATGTGGGAGAAATAGAAAATCCGGACGCCTTATGTCAGCCCTGTCCAGATGATACCATGCATAAAAGAGTCGTTGTGGCAATGAGTGGCGGCGTGGACAGTTCCGTAACCGCGGCATTGCTGAAGGAGAGGAACTACGAAGTCATCGGCATAACTATGCAGCTATGGGAATACACAAAAGATGCGGGAGGGTGTTGTGGCGTGGGTGCGATAGAAGACGCAAGGAGAGTGGCCAATATACTTGGGATACCACATTATGTAGAAAATTTCGGGAATGTATTTAGAAAAAAGGTGATTATCGATTTCTGCAAGGAATATTCGCTGGGAAGGACTCCTAATCCCTGCATCAGATGCAATCAATATTTAAAATTTGACGCCTTATTAACTAAGGCAAAAGAAATAGGTGCCGATTTTATTGCCACAGGTCATTACGCTCGAATACGATACGACAATAGCAAAAAGCGATACATCATTAAGAAGGGAATCGACGTAAAGAAAGATCAATCCTATGTACTCTACACAATGACTCAAGAGCAACTAGCACACACGCTGATGCCCTTAGGGGAGTTCACCAAGAGGGAGAGCAGAGCGAAGGCTAAAGAGCTTGGATTGCCTGTGGCGGATAAACCGGATAGCCAGGAAATTTGTTTCATCTCAGATAATAGCTATGCAGATTTCTTGCAGGGGTGTATGCCGCACATGATAAATCCCGGGCCGATTTTAAGCAAGGCGGGGAAGGTATTGGGACAACATAAAGGAATTATGTTTTATACCATCGGCCAGAGGAAAGGGCTCGGGATATCCTCTAAAGCGCCTCTTTATGTAATCGCTATCAATCAAAGGAAAAACGCAATCATTGTTGGTAGAAGAGAAGAGGCATATCAGGATGAAGCTTATGCCGACGCGTTGAACTATATAGCTATAGAAAAATTGACCACCCCCCTTAGAACTATGGTTAAGATCAGATACCTTCATCCGGAATCCGACGCGATTGTGGCGCCGTTAAACGGGAACATGATTCGCATAAAATTCAAGGAGCCTCAGTTTGCCGTTACTCCCGGGCAGTCAGTTGTTCTCTATGAAGATGATGCGGTGATCGGTGGCGGAACCATAACAGGAATAATCGCTGATCATGAACAGAGCGAACGCCGTCTTTAGGAGGGAATGGGAACTATGGTGAGGGGCTTTTACCTGCCGGGGGAAATTTACGGGGAGATCTGCTTCAATGCACTGCGCGAGCTGCCTCTTGAGGCGTGCGGCTATCTCGCGGGGAAGGGCAGTCGAGTCTCGAAGCTCTTCAGGATGCGCAACGCAGACGTGAGCCAGCGGCGATTCTCCTTCGATCCAGAGGAACAGCTCGCCGTTATGGAGGAAGCCGGGAAGGCAGGGTTGGAGTTAATCGCAGTGTACCATAGCCATCCGCAGGGTCCGCCCGGGCCATCGGCTGAGGATCTTCGCATGGCGCTCGACCCGCAGCTCATCCATGTCATTATTTCGCTTCTGCCCCCTGAGCCAACGGTGAGGGCGTTTCGCATAGAGGACGGCGAGGCGAGTGAAATACCATTAGTGCAGCGGGAGTAACGACTGGAAAAAATGATCAAAAATATTATACTGCTTATCGTTGTCGTGTTCTTTGCAATGAACATGGGTGCGAGCGGGATTGCCCCTTCCTTTGCCGCGGCGTACGGTGGGAGGCTGATTAGGAAGGTGCCTGCCCTCGTGCTCTTCAGCATATGTGTCACCCTAGGCGCGGTCACCCTGGGGAAAAATGTGACCCTGACACTTGGAAGGGGCCTCCTTCCTCAACAGATGATCACTGCTAATGTCGCGCTCATAATCCTCGCTTCGGCCACGCTGGGGCTTTTTCTTGCCAATGTGTTGAAGATCCCCCAGTCCACAAGCCAGGTCACTGTGGGAGCTATTGTGGGAGCGGGATTATATTTTAGCCATATGAATTATGCGATCCTATTCCTCAAAATAATTCCACTGTGGATTGTGTTGCCTTTATTATCGTATATTCTCACTTTTCTGTTTTACAGGAATATCTATCCTCCAGATCATGACAATCTCCACATCTATCAGAAGATATTTACCAATGAAAAGAAATTGCGCTTTGTTTCCCTTATCGCAAGCTGTTATGTCGCCTTTGCCATCGGCACCAATAATGTGGCTAATGCGGTGGGGCCACTTTTCGGCGCAGGAATGATACAGATACTACCAGGCCTACTGCTTGTTGCTCCCCTGTTCGGCATCGGCGCGTGGGTCATGGGCAAGGGACCGCTGGAGACTGCGGGATGCGAGATCGTGCCGCTGGGGATGATTTCAAGCACCCTTGTAGCTTTCGTTACCGCCACCGTGCTCATCATTGCCTCCCTCGCAGGTATTCCGCAGTCGCTTGTGCAGCTTAATATTTTCTCCATTTTTGCGATCGGTTGCCTGAAGAACGGGCATAAATGTACGATAGATCGTCATATCACGCGCAAAACATTCGCGGTCTGGACACTGACCCCTTTACTCGCAATGAGTATTTCATACTCGTTGCTATTTCTCTTTTCGATCGGGAGGTGATATGCCGTTTTCAGAGAGAGTGGCACGTACTGTTGCTGAATTGATTGGCCGCACGCCAATGGTGACGCTCAATAGGATTGTCGAGCAGCACTCGGCGAGCATCGTCGCCAAACTGGAAATGTATAATCCGGGAGGCAGCGTCAAGGATAGGATCTGTCTTTCCATGATCGAAGATGCGGAAAAGAGGGGTCTTCTCAAAAAGGGTTCGACTATCATTGAGCCGACAAGTGGCAATACGGGAATAGGTCTGGCAATGATTGCCGCAGTAAAAGGTTATAACTGCATTATCACCATGCCTGAAACAATGAGCCTAGAGAGAATCTATATCTTAAAATCCTTCGGCGTGGAGGTCGTGCTCACCCCTGGCGCCGACGGCATGCAGGGAGCGATCAAAAAGGCTGAGCAGCTTCTCAAAAAGATCCCACACGGCTTTATGCCCCAGCAGTTTAGAAATCCGGCGAATCCAGAGATTCATCGACACACCACCGCTCGGGAGATCCTCGAGGCGTCCCAAGGGAACGTAGATGCCTTTGTCGCGGGAGTGGGAACGGGCGGAACAATTACAGGGGTGGGTGAGGTGTTGAAGCAGCATAATCCAGGGACCAAAGTGGTTGCGGTCGAGCCAGCGGCGAGCGCGGTCCTCTCCGGAAAGAAGCCCGGCCCGCACAAAATTCAGGGAATTGGCGCGGGGTTTATCCCGGAGATTTTAAATCGTGAGGTAATAGACGAGATAATTCAGGTATCCGACGACGATGCGTTCAAAATGTCCCGGAGATTGGCTCGCGAGGAGGGGCTATTTGCCGGCATCTCAAGCGGTGCAGCAGTCTGGGGGGCGTTGCACGTGGCTCGAGAATTGGGGCAGGGGAAGATAGTTGTCGTGCTTTTACCTGATACAGGTGAAAGATATTTTTCAATGCAGCAGTATTTTGAGGCATGAGAAAGGGAGGCGCACAATGGCGAAAAAGAGGATCTTCAGTATGGTGGGTGAAAAAGAGGTCACACGAGCGATTGTGGACGAATTCGCGAAACAATTCATAGAATACGTGGAATCCGACGTGATTATTGTGGGCGGGGGTCCCTCGGGACTCATGGCGGGAAGGGATCTGGCCAGGAAAAAGGTAAAGACCTTCATCATCGAGCGGAATAACTATTTGGGCGGTGGTTTCTGGATTGGCGGGTATCTTATGAACAAATTGACGGTGCGATCACCCGGACAGGAGGTCTTGCGCGAGCTGGATATTCCTTTCACAGAATATATCAAGGGTCTCTACGTTGCAGACGGGCCCCATGCCTGTTCCAAACTGATCGCATCAGCCTGCGACGCAGGAGTGAAATTCGCCAACATGACCGTGTTCGACGACCTCGTATTGCGCGAAGACAACCGGGTGGCGGGCGTTGTGGTCAACTGGACTCCGGTGAATGCCCTGCCGAGGGAGATCACCTGCGTCGACCCTGTGGCCCTTGAGACCAAGGTGGTGGTGGATTCAACCGGGCACGATGCCTGTGTGGTAAAAAAATTAGCGGAGCGGGGTCTGATCAAAATGCTGGGGTTCGGCGCGATGTGGGTTGAGCGCTCCGAGGATCTGGTGATCGAACACACAGAAGAGGTGCATCCCGGACTGGTGGTGTGCGGGATGAGCGTGACGACAACCTTCGGCCTCCCCAGGATGGGGCCCACTTTCGGAGCCATGCTCCTCTCGGGGAGGAAGGCTGCAAAGATCATCCTTGACATTCTTAAGCACAGATGAAATGTAAGCCACGCGTCCCAACCATAGTGCGCCTGCATGACGAAGAGGTGGAGGGGGTGCGTATTCCCGCGCTCAGGGATTTTATCAGAAACTATTTCGGCATCGGGAAAACATGCCACATTATATTGAAGAAGCGCGTTGTCGCGATGCGGGGGCTGGCGCTCGATATGATCGCGACCCAGGACGCACTGTATGCCGTGAGAGGCCCGGTGCAGGAGGACACGTGTGACATCATCCTCACTTCAAAGCTGTTTGCGACCCCCGGCGATGGCAACCGGCTGCATCTCCGGACGAGCGTCTACAATTTTCCCTCGATCATCTCCACCTCCGGGATAGTGGAGGGGCCCGCGAAACCCCTGGAGTACTACCTCTGCAAGCAGCAGTACACACGCCTCGGCATCTGGGACCGGGAAGCTCACCGGATCACCGAGCGATTCAAGGGTTTGTTCATTGACTATGGTGACCGCCGCCTCACTGAGGTCATCAAGGGTTACATTGCGCAGGCGCTCTTCTTCCACATCACTGGTGACCCGTTCTGCCCGCGAAAGACATGCCGGTTATTCAATGCCCACTGGCAGGAGGATTTGATCCGCGCGCAGATAGCGAGCGGTGCATTCTGTAACAGACATACTAAATTCCTGACCAGGTTAGTCCCGAAGCAATAATAATCCCAAAATGAGCATATCTTACTGTCCACCCTTCGACCTGGCGGCCTGTCATGCAGGGCAACTGTCCCATTTATACTGTTAAAATTGTTTGTTAAAATTGTTCTGGTGGGAGCTCGCATTTTGAGTGATAATATCTATCTCCACACGGAAGTTGCATCCACTCCTGGAGAAATGGAGACTGGAGGATACTCGCCATGCTCACCGCTGGTGAGTACTACCGCGACCCTGAGGTGCAGGAGCGGATCGCCGAATACTGCGGAGGGAGCGCTCAGGAACCCGAGCTGTGGACCGCCGAGTATCTCGTCGGCTATGGGGAGGCGCTCATCGGAACCCCTGCTCCGGAACCGTACATCTCGACTCCCCCAACCGGCTTCCACTATATATTAGAAAACGGACTGGACATATTCCGCTCTCTCTGGGATCGCGTCCACACCCTTGGCGTGCTGGATGTGGAATATTTCAACATGGACTATCCGGGGGAGGTGTACCTAGATCAGGGCGGTGTCTTCAAAAAGCTGGAGCCCGTCTATCAGGCTATTCTGGATGTCTACAGGCACTATGGCATTCAGCCGCTGGCGCTGATGACCGGTCAGGGGTACCATTTTTCATTTCAGATTCAATCGGGGACCAAGACCGACCTCATGCTCGAGAGCCTCGGACACCTCATCGATTCCCTAGAGGGGAAATACGGGGCGACCACCGAAGACAAGCGGCACCGCACGGTCTCTCCCCGCCACGGGCGCTCATTTGACGGCATGGGCAGGGTGATGGAGTTCATCGCCCACCAGATCATCAGAGCCGCCGCGAACCAGACGCGGATGCCCATCATGATGACGGATGTGGCCGTCGGAAAGACCGGGCGGGTCGGGCGCGAAGCGGTGTCACTTGACCTCTCCTGCTTCGGCGATCCCATCTACATGCGGGATCTCCGCTGCGCCTTCTCCACCCAGCAGAAACACAATGTCCAGCGCCACAAGGTGGGCAATGCCATTTCGCACGGGACACCGATCCAGGTGGCCGTGCCGCGGGGCACGCTCGCGCTTGAGGAATGTCTCAGCCTCCGGCGCCATTTCCGTCACGCCGCGGAGTACGCCGGGAAAACGTATTGCTTCATACCCGATTTCACCGTCAATTTCAAGAAGGTGATCGAGGACTACCAGCAGTCCAAACTGTTCCGCTTCCACCAGTGGTTCGACAGCGAGCGGCAGGATCCATGGACCGAATGGGACGCGACCTACCGCGCGTTCGATATTCGCGTCCTCCCCCCCTGCGTTCAGCACTCCCTCCGCGTTCCCAACGACAACCTTCTCAAACCCACCAACCTCCAGACTCTGACACGCTGCCTCCTCGCGCTGGGGTGGCACCCCAAGCACATCGCCGGCCTCGTGCGCTCCAAGTGGGAGGGGAACTACGGCTGGGGGCCGAACAGGTGGGACCACTTCGACGCGGGCTCCCGATCGTCCTTTTACGTCCGCCTCTTCGCGGGACTGATTGCCGACGAGGTTGACATGATGATCGACCACAACTGCCTCTCGCACAAGGAGAAGGGCTACTGCTGGCAGCCTAACTGCGGCTACAGCCTGGGGATCTACTGCTGGAACGGAAAGTTCTGAACCCGTCATGGGAATGCTCAGCGAGGTAATGTCAGAAAAGGAGTTTGCGGCGGTTCAGAAATACTATCGGAGCGAAGCGGTATGCGCGAGGATCGAGGAATTCTGCGGCGGGAAAGAGTTCAGCTGCGAGTACCTTGTGGGATTCGGGGAGTCTCTCGCCAGGCAGGGGTACCAGCGCCCCCTGAAGCTTGCTGATCAGGCCGGCCTTCCCGGTCTCATGGATGAAGCGCTGGACCTGTTCCGCTCCGCATGGGACGCCAGGGCAACGCTCGCCATCTGGGATGTCGAATATTTCAACCTGGACACCTGGACAGGCCTCTACCGCAACCAGCTCGAATACTTTGAGCTGATGGAACCGACGTACCGCGCAATCGAGCATCTCCTCAGGGGCTACGGTGTCCGCCATCTCACCGACACCACCTCTTCAGGGTACCACTTCGTTTCACAGATCCCCTTTTCCTCGCGCGTCCACGCGAAGCTGGAGGCAATCGGTCATCCTGAAAAAAGCCTCCTCCAAAAATACGCCACCGTCCCCGGAGGAGACAACAAACGCAGAAGGCCGCTCCCCGAACGCGATGCGAATGGCTACAGCGGCATAGGGCGTCTGATGGAGTTTCTGTGCCACCCGGTCATCAGGGAGACCCGCCGGAAAAGCCCCCTTCCGGTGTCGATCTCCGATGGCTCCGCCGGGCACAGCGAGCGCGGCCGCGAGGGGATGAACCTGGACATCACCCAGTACGCGGATCCCCTCTACATGCGCGACATCCGCACCTCATTTTCCACGCACCAGAAGCACAAGGTGTATGTCGGGCTCGTCGGCCAGGAGACGGCCCGCGAACTGCCCGTCTATGCCACCGTCCCCCGCGACAAGCTCTCGCCGGAGGCGCTCTTCGAAATCCGGAGCGATCTCGGAAGGGCGGCTGAATACGCGGCCCACACCTCATCAGTTATACCGGACGCCGCACAGGGGTGGGAACGGGTGATTGACGACTATCGCGCCTCCCCCCTCTACGCGTTCCATCAGGATTTTGATTCAGTGAAACACGATCCCCCCTAGAAATGGCCGCATACCTACTGGAAGCTCGACCTGAAGTCAATCCCCCCGTGCGCCGCCAATCCTATCCGCAACGCGAATCCCGGCCTCCTCGTTCCGACGAGCATCCGGACGGTCTGCCGCGTCCTCTTCAGCTACGGCTGGCACCCGAAACACATCGGCGGCCTGATACGCTCTCACTACGAGCAGCCCCGGGACTGGGGCGTTGATTGGTCGAAATACCATGCGGAGACAAGGGCGAATTTCTGGGCGCGCGTCTACTGTGGCTTAATTTTCACGGGGGCTGATCCGCTGGTTGACTTCAACTGTGTCTCCCACGCGGAAAGGGGATTCTGTCCCTCCCCCTGGTGTGGCTTCAATCTCGAAGACCGCCGGAAGGCCATAGCCAATAGGATTGGAACAGGATAAACGCCAATAAAAAATAGCAACAGGATACACGCAGATGAACGCAGATAAGAAAGGAGATTCTGATTATAAATATGCTGATGTGACGCATGGGATTATAAACGCGGCATTTGAGGTTCAAAACACTCTGGGCTGCGGCTTCCTTGAAAAGGTTTATGAGAACGCTCTCGTTTATGAGCTGGAGATGAGGCGGTATAAGGTTGAACAACAGAAGAGTATAAATGTTCACTATAAAGGCAGGCTTGTAGGTGATTACATGGCGGACATTGTAGTAAATGGTAAAGTGGTATTAGAGCTGAAAGCCACAGATCAGATAACAAAAATACACAAAGCACAGCTTTTAAATTATCTCAAAGCGACAGGGTACGAAGTAGGGCTGCTCCTCAACTTTGCAAAGCCTAGCCCAACTTTCGCAGATTTTCGATATTTGAGGTTTTTTGTATTTTTCTGCGGCGTGGGGACCGATTATATTGCGTGATGTTGGCGAAATAGGTTTTACACCCCCCTGTGTGGAGACCTACCCTC
>Ga0315291_10000636_pt1 | contig 46638 bp, 42 predicted proteins | sample YL17G12_20_MG_FD_203070 | JGI IMG/M metagenome (GOLD analysis project Ga0315291, IMG submission 203070) | Sediment microbial communities from Yellowstone Lake, YNP, Wyoming, USA - YL17G12_20 | ecosystem: Environmental > Aquatic > Freshwater > Lake > Sediment | place: USA: Wyoming | collected...
AGCAGGTCATCTTCATCGTGGTCAGCCTGGTCTTTCTTTTCCTCTGTCTGGCCGTGGACTACAAGGTTCTCATGACCTACTCGCTCTTTTTTTATCAAGCGGCGATGGTTGTCCTGGCCGGCCTGCTGCTTTTCGCCAGACTCGTGGCCCACACCAAGAGCTGGATCAAGCTGCCGTTCTTCCAGGTCCAACCTTCGGAACTGGCTAAGATCGCCTTGATCCTCCTCCTGGCCCGGATCTTTTCCGAGTACAAGAAAAGCACCCTCAGCTCAAACGCCGGCGTCCTGGCCATTCTCATCGTCCTTGGCCCCTTCATCCTCGTGGCCGCCCAGCCCGACCTCGGAACGGCCCTGACGTTCGTCCCGGTCCTTTTGGCCGCCCTCATTCTTGCCGGCCTGAGGAAGAAGACGATCGCCATCCTTCTGGTCGTGTCGTTGGCCGCGGGCCTGGTCGGTTGGAACTTCGCCCTGAAGGATTACCAGAAAAAGCGGCTCACGACGCTCTTTTATCCCAGCCAGGACCCCAAAGGCGCCGGATACCACATTCTCCAGTCGAAGATCGCCATAGGGTCCGGCGGGCTGACGGGCAAGGGTTTCCTCAAAGGATCGCAGAGCCAGCTCCGGTTCCTGCCCGCCAGGCACACGGATTTCATCTTCTCCGTGATCGGGGAGGAGTTCGGTTTCCTGGGGGTTTTCTTCGTCATGCTGTCCACCTTCCTGATGCTGGCCAGGATGTTCCTTTCCGTGGGAATGGCCCGGGACAGGGCCGGGGTCTATATCATCTTCATGGCCTCCATGCTCATCGCCTTCCAGTTCTTCGTCAACGTCCTGATGATCATCGGGCTTTTCCCGGTGACGGGAGTGCCGCTGCCCTTGTTGAGTTACGGCGGCTCCTCGCTCGTCTCAAATTCCCTGGCCGTCGGTCTCGTCATCAACGTAAAGATGAGACGATTCGCCAACGTCTGATCTTCCGGCGAGGATCTCAAGCCCCTTTTTAACGCGCCGGGAATCGACTATGATATAAGGCCATGGCCAAGAGCATGATCCCGATCGACAGGAAACGCCTGGAGCGGGTCCTCCGGACTGTGGAAAAGCCGGGGCGCTATGTCGGAGGGGAGTGGAACCAAGTCCGCAAAGATCCCCGGAAGGTCAAGTCCAAGGTCGCCCTCGTCTTTCCCGACGCCTACGAGATCGGCATGTCCTACCTGGGGCAAAAAATCCTCTATCATATTCTGAACGCCAGGCCGGATGTTCTGGCCGAACGGGTCTTTGCCCCCTGGCCGGACTTCGAGCGGGGACTCCGGGAAGCCGGCCTTCCCCTTTATTCCCTGGAGAACAGGATCCCACTCCACGAGTTCGACATCGTCGGCGTTTCCCTTCTCTACGAACTCGATTATTCTAATGTCCTGACCGTTCTTGACCTCGGCGGCATCCCCGTTCTTTCTTCCGAGCGGAACAAAAACTCGCCCTTCGTCATCGCCGGCGGGCCGGCAGCCTTCAATCCGGAGCCGGTGGCCGACGTTTTCGATCTTTTCCTCCTGGGCGATGGGGAAGAGGCCTTCCCGGAGATCGTGGAAAAGGTTATGTCATTAAAGAAAGCCGGCGCGGACAGACGAACGGCCCTCAGGGAGCTTTCGGAGGTCAAGGGGGTTTATGTTCCATCGCTCTATGAGCCCGAAAAGACGGACAGGTCTCCGCTCGTCGTTCCAAGGCCCATCGGGGGCGCCCCCACCCGGATCGAAAAAAGGATCCTGAAGACCTTCGCGAACTCGGAGTTCCCCGACAGGATCGTCGTCCCCGGCGTGAGGGCCGTTTTCGACCGGGTCGCCATCGAGGCCGCCAGGGGCTGCCCGCAGAACTGCCGGTTCTGCCAGGCCACGAGCCTTTACTTCCCCTTCAGGGTCAAGAGCCCCGACAAGATCATCCGGACGATGGGCCGAAGCCTTTACCGCACCGGATACGAGGACGCTTCCCTGACAGCCCTTTCGATCAGCGATTACCCATATCTCGAGGAAACCGTCCGGGTCCTCATGGGAGAGCTGGAGGACAGGAAGGTTTCGCTTTCCCTTTCTTCCCTTCGGCCCAAGGGGCTCTCGCCCGAGATCGTAGAAAACATCGTCAAGGTGCGGAAAACGGGTTTCACTCTTGTTCCGGAAGCCGGAACGGAGCGCTTGCGCCGCGTCATCAACAAGAAGCTTGACGACCGAGAGATCCGGGACGCCCTGACATTCGCCTTCTCCAGGGGCTGGAAACTGGTCAAGCTCTATTTCATGGTCGGCCTCCCCACCGAGACGGATGAAGACCTGGCCGGGATCGTGGCATTGGTCAGGGATATCATAGCCCTCGGCGAGAAGATCCTCGGCGCGGCGCCGCGCATCAACCTCAGCGTATCTTCCTTCATTCCCAAGCCGCACACGCCCTTCCAGTGGCTCGCCATGGATGAAGGAGAGTCATTGTCGGAGAAGCAGGAATACCTGCGCTCCGAGCTGAGGCGGTCCAGGTCCGTCGAATTCAAGAAGCACCCCGTCGACACCTCGCTTTTAGAGGCGGCGTTTTCGCGGGGCGACAGGCGCTTGTCCGGAGTCCTTAAGGCCGCCTGGGACAAGGGCGCCAGGTTTGAAAGCTGGGGAGATCATCTGAACATAGACTTCTGGCAGGAGGCCTTCGATCAACAAAGCGTCCCGCCGGAGGATTATTGGAAAGGGATCGACACAGAAGCCGTCCTGCCATGGGACCATATCGACACGGGGATCAGGAAATCTCATCTCCTTAAGGAATTAGGCTTGGCGCTCGAGGGATTGGAGTCCCCTTCCTGTTACGAAACGACGTGCGCCGAATGCCGGGCTTGCGACTTCCCGGAGTTCAAGATAAAAAGCCACGACGAGAAAATAAGCATTAAGCCCGTCGGGGCCCCCCAGATCGGGAAAAGATCAGATGCCGCGGAGCGTTATCTGGTCCTTTTTTCCAAGCGGGGACCGGCGCGTTTCCTGTCCCACATCGACCTTATCCACGTCCTGCAGCGGGCCTTTCGGAGGGCTGGGGTCACGGTACTGCAGTCCCAGGGCTTCCACCCCAAAATGATTGTTTCCTATGGCCCGGCTTTGGCCCTGGGGATGGAGGGCAGGGAAGAGCCCCTGGAATTCCGCTCGGCTTTTATATTCGATGAAAAGCAATTCGTCGGGCGCCTGAACAGATCTCTCCCGGAAGGGATCCACGTCTTGAAGCTCTCGAGGCTCGACGCGGCGGCTCCTTCCCTAAACCGGAACCTGACCGGCATCGTCTATTCGCTGAACCTGAAGGATCCGGGGGTCGAACCTGCCCTTCGGGAGGCGGACGAAGGACACAGGGAAGGGAAGAAACCCTCCGGAGCGAAAACGACGAAAGCTCTCATCTCGGCCTATCAATCCAAGAAACCGGAAGGTGTCGCCCTAGCCTTGGAGTGGACGAAACGAAGGCTTTTCATCAAGGTGCCTATCCTGCCGGGCAAGAGCCCGCGTCCCCAGGACATCATCGAGGAGATATTCGGCATCAAGAATGCCGTTTATGCTCTGACGCGGGAGCGGTTCATATACCTAAGCTAATACGAACGCATTAGATAGTTTGACATCTGACTTTAAGCGGCCTGAAGCCGCCCTCACTCCCCCGACCCCCGGGGAAGCAGTCCCGCCGGTTCCCCCCGTCGCACCTTTGTCGGCGACGCGGACAATTTCAGAGCCCCCCTCCGATTATCGGAGGGGGTAGGGGGTGGCAAGAAATATGAACAAAGTCTTGGGCGCGTCGCCGTGACTCGGGTCCCCCCTCCGCTACGGGGGCTTGAGGACGGCATTCACTGCCGTTTATACATTGGTACTTCTTTTATTGCGTTTGTATTAGCTCCGTCACCCCGAATTGCCGATACTATTCAAGAAAATTGGACCATGTCCCGGAATTCCGTATCACGTCCTATCGGCAATTTGGCTTCACGCGGAGTTTGACTTCGCTGCTCCGATAAAGTATATATTCGCCGTATTTTTCGAGCCGTGTCCGTCGGGTTCGAGGAGGAGGAAACGTGATCGATTTCAGCTTGACTGAAGAACAGAAAGCCCTTCAGGAGATGGCCCACGAATTCGCCGAGAAAGAGATGAGGCCCGTGGCCGCCCAATATGACAAGGGAGAGGAGTTTCCCGTGGCGGTCATGAAGAAGGCTTTCGACACGGGCTTCCTCACCAGCTCCATCCCCTCGGAATACGGAGGAGGCGGATTGGGTGACTTGGAGACCGTGATCCTGAGCGAGGAACTGGCCTGGGGCTGCGCGGGCATGTACACGTCGATGATGGCCAACTCGCTGGCCTTCACGCCCATCCTTCTCTTCGGATCGGAAGAGCAGAAGAGGCGGTTCCTCACCCCCGCCACCCAAAAGATGACCTTTGCCTCCTACTGCCTGACCGAGCGGGAGTCGGGTTCGGACACGACGGCCATCAAGACGACGGCCAGGAAGGACGGCTCCGAGTACATCATCAACGGGTCCAAGTGCTTCATCACCAACGCCGGTGTCGCCGACCTCTTCCTGGTCTTCGCCAACGCGGCGCCGGAGAAAGGCTCCCGGGGGCTCAGCGCCTTCGTCGTTCCCAAGGCGACCCGCGGCGTTTCCATCGGCAAGGTCGAGGACAAGATGGGGCACAGGGCCTCGAACACGGCCGAGATCTTCTTCGAGGACGCCCGGGTCCCGGCGGAGAACATCCTAGGCCGCGAAGGTCGCGGCTTCCTGGCGGCTATGAAGACGTTCGACCGGACGCGGCCGGCGGTCGGTGCGGCGGGCGTCGGTGTCGCCAGGGCGGCCATGGAATACGCGGTTGAATATGCCAAGACGCGGATTCAGTTCGGCAAACCCATCGCCGTCTACCAAAATACCGCTTTCAAGATCGCCCAGATGGCCATGGAGATCAACGCCGCCCGCCACCTCGTCTGGCACGCGGCCTGGCTCATCGAGAACGGGAAGGCCGGAGGCAAGGAATCGGCGATGGCCAAGTGTTTCGCCTCGGACATCGCCATGAAGATCACCGTGGACGCCCTCCAGATCTTCGGCGGGTACGGCTACATGAAGGACTATCCCGTCGAGAAGCTGGTGCGGGATGCCAAGCTCCTGCAGATCTACGAAGGGACGAACGAGATTCAGAGGCTGGTGATATCGAGGGAGGTCATCGGCCCGATCATCTCTCGATGATCTCGACGAGGTCCTCCTCGACGCTTTTCGCGGGGACCTCGACGATGCGGCCCTTTTCCATCCCGTCCACGAAGACGATGAAGGTGGGGATCTTCAGGACGTCCTTATCTTGATAATAGGCCGCCCGTTTCGTCTTGTCCTCGGGGACGGCGATATAGGAAGTTTGGATGAGGGGGGTGTCGGCCATCTCCAGGACCTTGAAATACTCGCTGACGTGAGCCTTGCTGTCGGAGCACCACGCGCCCAGGAAGATCTCGATCCTGACCTCCCGGGTCAGGCCTCGCAATCGTTCGATGAACTCAGGTTTCGGATTATAGGCCGCTACGATCGGCTGCCAATCGGCGCATTTTTGAAAGACCATCTCTTTGGTGACGGGGCCCGTTAGCTCGGTTTGTCCGCAAAGAGGGATTATTGAAGATACCAGGAGAATGAAAAAAAACTTTCGTGCTTTCATGCTTCTCTTATTCCCGGAATAAGAGAGCGGAGCCCTAATCTTCGATGTATTCCGGGATCAATCCGAGAACGTCGATGCCGGCTCCCTTCGCGATGTCCATAACTTCCATGACCTTGCTGAAGGGGAGCTTCGCTTCGGCCCGGATGAAGACCGTCTTGTCCTGGCGGGTCGAATAGATGCGCCGGAGCTCTTCCAGGAGCATTCTCAGCTCGATGGGATCTTTATTGATCAGGATGGTGTCGTTCTTTTGAACGGTCAGGACGACCAGGCCTGTGGGCTGTCCACCGGAGGAGTCCGCCTGGGTTTCGGGCAACTTGACGTCGATGCCTTTTTGGACGAGTGGGGTGATGACCATGAAGATGATTAGTAGCACCAACAAAACATCGCACAAAGGGACGACATTAGGTTCGGCTTTTGACATTCTGGCCTCCTTATATCTACTCTAGTCCTCTAGAGAGAGCTATTTTAAGCCAAAGACCCTCATCTTGTCAACGGGAATTTGGACGTCATTTGGACGGGCCCTCATTTTGACTTCGCGGAGGCCCTGTGCTATAAGAATTTCTTCTTAACGAGGATCGGGAGCTTGCGATGAACGTTCTGATTTTGCTCGGCATCTCCATCGTCTGTTTCGGGCTGGGCGGCCGCTTCTATTCAAAGTATATCGCCCGCAAGCTGGGTGAGGACCCGGACCACCCCACGCCGGCCGTGCGGTTCAACGACGGCCGCGATTACGTGCCGACCAAGACTTACATCGTCTTTGCCCATCACTTTTCGGCCATCGCCGGGGCGGGCCCCATCCTGGGGCCGACCATGGCCGTCCTTTATGGTTTCGTCCCGGCCTGGCTCTGGGTCGTCCTCGGCGGGATTTTCATCGGTGCAGTCCACGATTTCACGACGCTGTTCATCAGCATGCGGGAGGGCGGGAAGTCGATGGCCGAGGTCGCCCGTAAGACCCTGGGCGACAAGGGTTTTAACCTCTTTATCGCGTTCACGATCGTCATGATCGTCCTTGTCACCTCCTCGTTCCTGAGCGCGACCTCGATCTCCCTGACTTCCCTCTGGCCCTTGGCCAAGATCGGCGTCAGGGAAGGGGAGACCTTTCTCAAGACGGTGGTCAAGGACGGTATCGTCATGGGGCGCATCGGCGGCATCGCTTCCATGTCCGTCATCGTCATCACACTCTGCTCGCCGCTGCTCGGCTGGCTGATCTACAAGAAGGGGCTCAGAACGGCTTCTTCCTACCTCATGGCTTCCGTCATCTGCGTGGGCTCCGTCCTGCTCGGCATCGCTCATCCAGTCGCCTTGACCCCGACAACGTGGATGATCATCATCTCCATCTACGTACTCGTTGCGGCCGGGGCCCCGGTCTGGCTGATCCTCCAACCTCGCGATTTCATCAACGTCCAGATCCTTTACGGCGGCATCGCCCTGATGGTCCTGTCGCTCTTCAGCACCGGTTTCAGCGGCCTAAGGGTGACCGTCCCCAGCTTCAACCTCCATGAAGGCGTCCAGAATCTGGGCCTGATCTGGCCGATGATGTTTTGCATCGTCGCCTGCGGCGCCATTTCGGGCTTTCATTGCCTTGTTGCCGGGGGCACGACGGGCAAACAGCTTTCCAAAGAAACCGACGCCCGACGGGTGGGATACAACGCGATGCTCCTCGAATCCCTGCTCGCCGTTTGCGTCCTGCTGGCCATCGGCGCGGCCATGAGCTTCGCGGACTACAAGTCCATCGTCTGGCCGACCGACCCCGCGATCAAGTCCAATCCCATCCTTGGCTTTTCGCTGGCCGCGGGCCAGCTCTTCAACCGCGGGCTGGGCATCCCCATAGCCCTGGGGACCGTGTTCGGGATCTTGCTTGTGGAAGGGTTCGTCATCACCACCTTGGACGCGGCGGTCCGGCTCAACCGCTACCTCTTTGAAGAGCTCTGGACCATTGTCTTCAAGAAGGCCCCGTCCCTGCTCAGGCGATACTGGTTCAATTCAGGGATCTCCGTCGTGCTGATGTGGGTCTTGGCCACCTCGAACGCCTTCAACGCCCTGTGGCCCGTTTTCGGGACCGCCAACCAGCTCCTGGCCGCCCTGAGCTTGCTGGCCGCATCGGCCTGGCTCCTCCTCCGGAAGAAAAAGACGACCTTCACTCTTGTCCCCGCTGTGTTCATGTTCCTGACGACCCTCGCTTCGCTGTCCATCCTTCTCACGAGCTACATCCGGAAGAGGAACTATATCCTGATTGCGGCCGACCTGACGCTCTTCCTGCTTTCCATCGGAGTGATCGGGCTCTTCGTCAAGATGTTCGTTCGGAAAAAAACGGAGGCTGCCGCGGCCTAGTTCCCGGCCCCGAGAAGATATATTACGGCCTGCCTTTTATTTATAAGAAAAATTATGGGCCGGGGCCGAAGCGGCCTTCGAAAGCCCTTCCCCATGCCCTCCTCACGGCATCAGGGAAGCAGGAGCTTTTGAACGGCCTTGTCCCAGGTCATCCCCGAGACGAAATCGAAGGCGGCCTGGCCCATCGTTTCAGCCAGGGCCCTGTCTTCGGCGAGCTGGTCGATCCTCAGGGCGATCTCCCGCGGCGCAGGCTCCACGATGAACCCCGTCTCGCCGTGTCTGACCAGCTCGGCGGGGCCGCCGCTGTCACGGGCGGTGATCACGGGCTTTCCCGAGGCGAAGGCTTCGGGGGTCACGAGCCCGTAGTCTTCCTTGAGGGGGCAGAAGAAGACGGCCAGGCAACGGGAATAATTTTCAAGGAGCGTCCGTTCGTCGGTTTCGCCGAGCAGGAAGACCCTGTCCTCGAGACCGTACTCCTTGATTTTGGACCGGAGGGGCTCGAATTCCGGCCCGCTGCCGATGACCCTCGCCTGAAGGTTCAGGTTCCGGACGAAGCGGAAGGCCTCGACGAGCAGATCGAGCCGCTTCAGCGAATGGAGCCGAGAGACGGAAAAAACGAAATTTCCGGCGCCTTCCCTCCGATATTCCCGTTGGGGAGGAGGAGGATAGAGAACCTCGGAGGGGATATTGCCCCAGGTCTTCAGCCTGTCCCGGACGGTTTCCGACTGAGCGAGGACCTTGGTCACATCGTGTTTGAGGAGACGGGTGTCCAGGATGTGGATGATACGCCGCCGGACAGTCTCCTTGATCCTATCCTTGAAGCCGAGCCGGGCGTAGAGGCCCTCCCAGAGATCGTAGTATTCCCTCATCCGGTGGTTCAGCCAGCAGACGTGGCGGGGATGTTGGACGGCAAAGCTGGGGAAGCGGAAGGAGATGACCTGGTCGATCGTCCTTCCGAGGCCGTCCATCCCGACGTCGGTGAACCGGGTGGCGACGTAGGCCCGAAGCTGCCGCCCGAAACGGTTCTGAGGTGTCAGGACGAGGTCGGCCTCGTGCCCGCATTCTCGGAGGGCCTGCACGGTGCCGAGGGCGATCGTTATGTGGCCGCCCTCAACGAAGGGGACGTCCGAAGTGACGACCAGAACCCTTTTTACCATGGTCCGAAGGGGTGGGCCTATCTGAGGGTGTCCGCCGCTTTCTTGTTGTTGCTCGTATTGAAGACGAGAAGGCTCCGTCCTTCGCCGTTCGAGCTTCCATAAGCGTACTTGATATCGATGACGGCGTTCCCAAGGAGAGCGCCGATCTCGGCCCCGACGCCGATTCGGTCACTAACCTCGACCGTCACGACCTTGTTCGGCTTGACCTTATAGCCCAGCGTCTTAAGGGCTTTCTCGGCCCTTCTATTGTCCGCCGTGATGAGGAGGAAGTGGCCTTCTTCGCCCATGGAAGAGACGCAAAGGGCCCTCAAATTGATCCCGGCATGAGCCAGGGTGCCCAGAACGCGGCCGAAGATCCCGGGTTCGTTCGGCGTGATCACGTGGAGTTCGGTTTCCTCGTTGACGATGTTCACGGTCAGTTCTCCTTTTTTAGGCAATTGATTATACCAGAATTCGTCCGGCAAACACAAAGCGCCGGTCAAAGCTCAAAATTTCCGAGAGGACATGAACCGGAATTCCGAGTATCAATCGCTAGAGAAGAAAGAATCCTGTCGGCAATTCTAGGTCAATGTTGCCTTTTCCCGGGAGAGAACTATAATGTCCGTTGAGAGGTTCAGGGCAATGATCAAAGTGGCCGTCGTGGACAATTCCCTCGATCCGGACGTCTACAAGCCAGTCCTCCATTGGAGCCGCTGGCTGACCGAGGGGTGGACCGCTTTCAGGGCCCCGGAGGGCCGGTTCCCAAGGCTCACCGACGGGTACACTCACCTCATCCTGACAGGATCCGAGGCGTCGATCCTGGACCGCGAGGGCTGGGTCGACGCGGAGGTCGACCTGGTTCGCGATGCCCTGGACCGGAGGGTCCCCATCCTTGGGAGTTGCTATGGTCATCAGCTTCTTGCCCTGGCCATTGGCGGCCCGTCCTATGTCCGCAGGTGTGAAGAGCCTGAGATCGGCTGGCTCCCGCTCCGGATCCTCGAGGATACGCCTCTCTTGGGTGCGGCCGGAACGGCCTACGCTTTCACCCTCCATTTTGACGAGGTCGTCGACCCGGGCGGACTGTTCAAGGTCTTCGCGGAAACCCCTCGCTGCCGGATCCAGGCTTTTCAATACGGGGAAAGGCCCGCGTGGGGGATCCAGGCCCACCCCGAGATCAACGTAGAGGACGGCCGGGACCTCCTGGAGGCCGAAATCGAACGCGCCTATCAGAGCGCAAAAATGCTCAAGCTGGCCCTGCACGCCGTCCCCCGGGACACGGAGTTGATCCGGTCCATCGTTCCGGCCTTCTTGGGAGCCTGAAGACGTCCCAAAATTGCCAATAGGACGTGAGTCGGAATTCCGGGACATGAACAATTCTCTGAAATTGGTATCGTGTCCCTGGAAATCCGGATATCGCCCAAAGGCGGCATCGCCGCTTGAGAAGGGAAAATCCTATCGGCTCTGTTGGCAGATGTCTTTTTTCTTGACAAAGAGGGCGAATATCTATTTAATTATGTATACGATGGCCCTAGAAAAAAGGGTTTTTCCAGATAGGAGGAACGGATGAAAAACAGGAAGCTTTTCTTTTTTCTGCTTATCTTAGGCCTGATCGCTCTGACGGTCAACACCTATGCCGAAGTCACGAAGCTCAAGAGCATCGGGAGTTACGCGTTCGCCCGGGTCAAGGGCAAGATCCCGAACCAGGAGGCCATGAGGACCGTCGTGGACCGCTACGCCGCGGACATCAAGCTGGGTTTTGAGATGGCCGGTTATGGCGACCTCTATCTTCCCTTCCTCGACCAAGTGAGGGCAGTCCCCTTAACGGACGCCACCTGGGCGGTAGGCGACCGCGTCATGTGGATGCTCTTCAGGAATCAGGGCAAGGTCAAGGTGACCAAGGAGATCGAGTGGGCCGGCAAAGCCCCGCTCGAGGTCTTCGTCGTCAACGTGACCAAGGATTACAAGATCTACCACTTCATCATCCCCAAAACATGCGGCAACATCGGCCTCAAGAACATCGAAGATGCTCCCCCGCCGCCGGCGGTCTATAGCCTTGTGATCACGCCGGAGAAGGCCAATCTCAATGATCCCATCACCGTCGACATGAGCGGCTCTAAAAATGTCAAGAGCATGGTCGTCGAGGTCCTGGACGCTCAGGGGGCCAAAGTGGCCTCCCAGACGCTGACGCCGGAATCCCCCAAGTGGCAGATCAAGTTCGACAAGCCGGGCGAGTATGTCTTCAAGGCCACCGCCCTCAACCTCCAGGACGTCGTCTCCACGGACACTTACCAGGTTAAGACATATATCAACTCCCCGCCCGTCTGCAAGCTCTGGACCTCCTGCCTGCCTTGCGAGGATTACGTCGGCCGGCCGATCGTCTTCGATGCGACGGGTTCCACGGACCCGGACGGCGAGATCGTCAAAGCCATTTTCGAGATCACGGACTCGACGGGCCAGGTCGTCGACACCTTCACCAAGACCGAAAAGCCCTTCCTGTGGGAGAAGACCTTCTGGAAGGCCGGCGTTTACACGATCACGGCGACAGTCTTCGACAATGCTGGAGCGGTTTCCCCCGCCTCGGACACCTGCCGCCTATCCTTTGAAGTGACCCAGGAAAACTTCTTCTGGTTGCTCGAGGCCGGTCCGCTTATCGCGCGAGGAACCAGCACCGCTTACGGCTTCGTCAGGGGCGGCATATTCTTGTGGCTTTCGCCCAACAGGGTCAGCTTCGTGGCGTCGGCCGGCGGGGCCATCCCGTTCAAGGGAGACCCATGGAAATTCATGTTTCTGGCCAACGCCCTGGTCAACGTTCACGCGGGACCCGTGTTTATCGGCGGCGGCCTGGGCTACAGCTCGAAGGAACAGAACACCCGGAAGTCCGGTTTGGACGCGGTCGGGAACATCGGAGTCGACGTGTTCAACAACTGGACCAGCATGGGCTCGATCTTCTTTGAGTTCAGGAGCCCGCTCGGCAGCAACCGCTCGTTCGACAAGCACCACAAATTCGCCCTCGGATTCAGGATGGTGTTCTAAAGATCTTCCCCTAAAGCAAACGCCAAGGCCGGAGGCTTAACCCTCCGGCCTTTTTTATTGAGACGTGAATCTGCCGGATGTGTCCTCGATTTTTTTTGAAGTTTTTCTTGGATTTTGACGACCGGGACGTAGAGGTAAGGAGGGCCCGGTTTATGAAGAGAGCTTTCCGAGTTTGGCGAGTTCGTCGTTGTAGTATTTTCGGTAGAGGATCTCCCACTCCCGGCTGCCTTCCTCGATGGCCTTCTTCTGGGAGTGGATTTTATCGACGGCCTTCTTGTCGAGGGCCTCGTAGAGGTTCATTTCCTCTTCGATGGACTTTACGATGGTGAGGCGGATCTCGTTGGCGTCGTCGAGGAACTCCACCTGCTCGTTCTTGTTGAGGGCGGCGAGGATCTGGCGGGAGAGAAAGTTGATCTTTTCCCGGGACAGCTTGTTGCTCACAGGACGATGTTCCTTTCCCTGGCCAGCTTCGTCTTGATCATCCTGAACATGGTCTGATACTCGATGTTCTCCCGGCGGATCTTCTCCATATGCTTGCCCAGGATCTCTCGGACCTCCTGGTCCAGCTTGTCCTCCTTCTGGAAATCGTCCAGGATCAGGCTGGTGATCTCCTCGAGGAGCCGGGCGCGGTCCTCGGCGATGATCTTGCCCTCCTTGGTCAGGGTGTGCAGGATCACGAAGGCAAGATGTTCGATTTGATTCTTGTTCAGCCTCATGTTCCCAATACGATACAATACCCGGAGCAAAAATTCAAGAACGGGCCGTCAATTATATTAACAGGCTTTCGGGCAAGGATCCGTTTTCCGGAGTGAAAAACATCCGCGAACAAGTTTCAGTCGTTGAGGACGAGAAAGGGGGAGAGTCCCTGTCCATCATGGGAAGGCCTAGCCAAAGCCAGGAGCCGTCCGTCCCGGGCGACGAGGCGAAAGACGGGGCCCTGCCCGGAAGACGGGTCCGGCCATTCGTCCGGGAGGGCCAGGACGTGGCCGGGGAGGATCCGGTTGCCGTGGCGCGCCCGCTCTTCGCCTTCGACGTCCAGCCTGATCGCCTGCAGCCGGGGGAGGAGCTTTTCGATGGGGACGACGAGTCTTTGCCAATCCCCGGCCTCGGCCCTCGACCTGACTTCGTCAAGGGAGTGGGCGTCGGCGAGCCCGAAATCGCCGCTCGCCGTCCTCCTGAGACCGGCAATGTGGGCTCCGCACCCCAGGAGTCTGCCCAGGTCATGGGCAAGGGCGCGCACATAGGTGCCGGATGAGCATTCGGCCACGAAATCCGCCAGGGGCGGCTGGAAGGCTTCGAGCTCAAAACGGTAGACCGTGACCTCTTGGGGCTTCAAGACCACGTTCTTGTCGGCGCGGGCGAGCTTGTACGAGGGTTGACCGCACAGCTTCTTGGCCGAGAACGGGGGAGGGTTCTGGGAGATCCTGCCCTCGAATTTTTTCATGGCTCTGCGGACCGCGTTCTCGTCGGGACAGTCCGGGCTCTCGGCAGAAGTCGGCCGGCCGGACGCGTCATAGGTGTCCGTGGAAAATCCGAAACGTATGGTCCCCTGGTAGGTCTTGTCGTGCCCGGAAAGATAGGGAAAGAGGCGTGCGGCCTTGCCGACCGCGACAAGGAGCACCCCCGTCGCATCGGGGTCCAGAGTACCGCAGTGGCCCGTTTTTTCGCCTTTGATAAGCCTCCGGACCCTGAGGACGACGTCATGCGAGGTGAGGCCGGGGGGTTTGTCGATGACGATCAGTCCGTCCAAGGCGCCGCCTTTCAGGAAGAGGGATCAGGAAGCCGGAGATTCGGGCGCGGCTGTTGTCAGCAGTCGCTCCACGGTTTCCGGGATCTCCGCGATCAGTTTCTCATATGGGCCGTAGGCCGTGAACCCCGAAGCATGGATGTGCCCCCCGCCGCCGAAGTGCTCCGCCACAAGGGCGGCGTTGGCCCCTCCCTTGGAGCGGAGGCTGACCCGGAAAGTGTCCTTTTCCATCTCCTTGAAGAACAGGACCATCTCCACCCCCTTGATGGACCGGGCCAGAGTGGTGAAGTCCTCGGTGTCGATCTCCTTGAGGTTGAGGTCCGACAAGTTTTTCTTGAACATGGTGATGGCCGCGATGTTCCCCCTCCTGTTCATCCGCAGCGTAGAAAGAACCTGCCCCAAGAGCTTGATCTTCTCCGGAGGATTGTTGCCGTAGAGCATCTCCGAAACCTTGATCGGGCTGGCCCCCAGGCCCGCCAGCTTGGTGCAGGTCTCGAGGGCCTTGGCCGTCGTGTTTGAGAACTGGAACGAGCCCGTGTCGGAGACGATAGCGCAGTAAAGACAGTCGGCGGCCTTCGGGGGGATGGGGGCGCCAAGACGTTCCCCCAGTTCAAAGACCATCTCGCCGACGGCGGAGGCCCGGGGATTGATCCAATTGATGTCCGCGTAAGTGAAGTTGGAATAGTGGTGGTCGATATTGATCTTATAGCAGTCCCCCAGGTTCTCTTGGCCGGACCTGGAAACGTCGGCGCATTCGAGGAGGATGACCATGTCGGATTCCGCGGGGTCGATCTGCCCGATGCGGATGCGGCCGGCTTCGGGGAAGTGACAGAACGGAAAGGGCGTGTTGTCCTTATTGACGATGGACATCGTCTTGCCGAGCCGCTCTCCCATGATGGCCAGGGCGAGGCTCGTGCAGACGGAGTCGCCGTCGGGCCTGAGGTGGGAAGTGATGGCGATCCTCCGATTTTCGAGAATCTTCCGGCAGATCAGATCGACGGGATCAGGATTCATGCTTCTTCGCCATCTTGAACAACCGGTCCAGCCTTTCCTCGTCCTCCGGAGCCGGGTCCAGGGAGAAAATGAGCTCGGGATTATACTTTAAATTGATCCGGGAGGCAAGGATTCTTCGGATGTGCCCCCTCCTCTTTTCAAGCAGGGCAAGGAGGGCTTCCTTATCGCCGTTGCCGAAGACGCTCAGATAGACATGGGCGGTCATCAGGTCATCGGTCACCTCGACACGGGTGACGGTGATGAGCCCCGGTACCTGACCCTGGACGTCCTCGATGAGGAGGCGGCTGAGTTCCTCCTGGATCAGGCTTCCGACCCGTTTGCTACGTCGGTTTTCCGTCATGTCCCTGCGCTCCTTCCCGTGGCGTGCGGCGTCAGAAATAGTCGATCCGATGGTCTACGATCGTCCCTCCGAGGGATTCCTCGGCTTCGTTGAGGATCCTGTTCAGGAGGTCCTCAACGTCGTGGGGCCGGTTGTTGACGGCCGCGATGGCGATCCTGGCCCTCTGCCATTTGTCCTGGAAGTCAACCTCCGCGACGGAGACGTTGTGGCGGCTCCGGACGCGATCCTTGAAACTCTTGAGGTGCCGTCTCTTGTCCTTGAGGGAACGGGAATAGGGGAATAAGACCTCCAGAGACAGGACGCCCACGACCATGATCTTCCCGCGAACGCTCGGCCCTACTCGGCCTTGACCTTTTCCTTGATGGTAGCTTCAATGAGGTCACCCGGCTGGACTTCATGGAATTTCTCCAGCCCGATGCCGCATTCGTAGTCCTTTTTGACCTCGGTGACGTTCTCCTTGAGGTGCTTCAACGAAGAGATGCGTCCCTGGTGGATGACCTGTTTGTTCCTCAGGACGCGGATCTCCGAGTTGCGCGTGATCTTCCCGTCCGTGACGTGGCATCCCGCGATGATGCCGATCTTGGGGATCTGGAAGATCCTGCGGACCTCGGCCCGGCCCTGATAGGTCTCCTTGATGACCGGCTCGAGCATGCCGACGAGTGCCTTGTTGACGTCCTCGGTAAGCTCGTAGATGATCCTGTAGGTTCGGATCTCGACGTCCTCTTTCTTGGCCAGGTCCACGACCTTGGGGTTGGGCTTGAGGTTATATCCGATGACAATGGCATCGGAGGCGGAGGCCAGGAGGACGTCGGCCTCGGTGATGGCCCCCGTCGCGGCGCGAACGATGTTGATCTTCACTTTTTCCGTGCTCAGCGAGGGGAGGACGTCCACGAGCACCTCGACGCTGCCTTGGACGTCGGCCTTGAGGACGATCGACAACTCCTTGACATGGCCTTCCTCGATCTTCTTAAAGAGGTCATCCAGGGTGACGTGTTCGGGCCGGACCAGCTCCTCCTTCTTGACCTTGGACAGGCGGTACTGGGCGATCAGCCTGGCCGTTTCCGTGTCGTCCACGACCTGGAAGTAATTCCCGGCCGAGGGCACTTCGGAGAAGCCGAGGACCTCGACGGGCACCGAAGGCCCCGCGCTCTTGATAGGCTTCCCGGCGTCGTCGAAGAGGGCCCGGACCTTTCCGGTTGCGGTCCCCGAGATGAAGGCTTGGGCGTGGCCGAGCGTTCCCTGTTGGATGATGACGGTCGCGAGGGGCCCCTTTTGGGAGTCCAACCGGGCCTCGAGAACGACGCCCTGGGCCGGGCCCTTGGGGTTGGCCTTGATCTCTGTGACTTCTGCCAGGAGCAGGACCATCTCCAGCAGCTCGTCGATGTTCTTTTTGTCCTTGGCGGAGATCTGGACGCTGACGGTCTTACCGCCCCACTCCTCCACCAGGAGGCCTTCCTTTGACAGCTGCTGCTTAACCCGCTCCGGATTGGCCTCGGGCCTGTCTATCTTGTTGATGGCCACGATGATGGGGACACCCGCGGCCTTGGCGTGATCGATGGCTTCCTTCGTCTGGGGCATGACGCCGTCGTCGGCGGCCACGACCAGGATGACGATGTCGGTGAGTTTGGCCCCCCGGGCCCTGAGTTGGGTGAACGCCTGGTGGCCCGGCGTGTCAATGAACGTGATGGGGCGGTTCTTGTATATGACCCGGTAAGCCCCGATGTGCTGGGTAATCCCCCCGGATTCCTTGTCGACGAGGCGGGAGGAGCGGATGGCATCGAGAAGCGTCGTCTTACCATGGTCGACGTGGCCCATGATGGTCACGACGGGGGGCCGCGGGACCATTTCCGAGGCGTGGCTCTCGGCCCGGAGCTTCATTTCCCGCTCGAGCGAAACGCACTCCACGTCGTAACCGGTCACAGCGGTGAGAGGCGCCGCGTGGGCTTCATCGACGAGGTCATTGGCCGTGAGCGCGAACCCTTTTGCCGCGAGTTTGTCGAGGAGGTCCTTGAGCCTGAGGTTCATCCTTTCGGAGACGTCCTTGATCAGCATTCCTTCCCGCAGCAGGAGCTTGGGCCTGGGCTTCGGGGCGCTTTCGACGGCCGGCTTAACGACCTTTTTAATGGTTGGTTTTTTCGTTGTTGGGTTGTTCATGTCCGTTGTTCTTCTTGAATTGAGATTTTCCAGCCGACGAGCCGCGACGCCAGCTTGACGTTGATCCCCTTCTTGCCGATGGCCAGGGACAGCTGGTCCCTTGACACAGAGGCCTGAAGGACCTTATCGGCTGTGTCCTGGATGAGGACGTTTTCCACCTTGGCCGGGCTGAGGGCCGCCTTGGCGTATAATATGGGGCTCGGGTTCCACTCGATGATGTCGATCTTCTCGCCGGCCAGTTCCTTGGAGACGGCCAGGATCCGGTTCCCTTTGACGCCGATGCAGGCTCCGATGGGGTCGATGTCCCTCTCCTTGCTCTCCACGGCCACCTTGGACCGCTCGCCCGGCTGCCTAACGATATCCCTGATCTCGATGGTCCCGTTGGCGATCTCGGGAATCTCGAGCTCGAGGAGCTTGGCCAGGAATTGGGAGTTGGCCCGTGAAACGATGATTTGGGGCCCCTGGAATCCCCTGAGGACTTGGACGATGACCGCCTTGACGCTGTCGCCCCTTTGAAACTCCTCGTTGAAGAGCTTCTCGCGCAGCGGGAACACGATGTCGGTCTTGTTCACTTCGAGGATGATCACGGTGTTCTCGAAACGGCGGACGACACCGGTGATGATCTCCCCCAGGCGCGGCGCGAACTGGCCGTAGACCTTCTCCTGCTCGGCGTCCCGGACCTTCTGGAAGATGACCTGCTTGGCGGCCTGGGCGGAGATACGGCCTAGGGTGTCCGCCGGCAGGTCGACCTCGACCTCGTCCCCGGGATTGGCCCCCGGCCGGATCCTTCGGGCCTCTTCGAGAGAGAGCTCACGGGCCGGGTTCTTCGGCTGAAGGACGGCTTTCTTGGGGACGTAGACCCGAAGATCGCCCTTCTCCGGACGAAAGAGGACTTGGATGTCCTCGCCGTGGATGAAGAACTTGGCCGAGGCCACCCTGAGCGATTCCTCGATGGCCTGGATGATGATGCGAGGCTCGACCCCGCGCTCCTTGCTGAGCTGCAGGATCGTGTTCCAGACGTTGACTTTCATGGCCGCAGTCTTATTCCCTATGGGAAACGGAAAGATAAAAGATTATACCCAAATTCGGGGAGAAGTGCAACGAGATCCGAAATTGGGTAAGCACCTCTTTTCGTGTGAGAAGGAATTCAGGCTTGGGGCGCGCCCTCCGTCGGCCGCGGCCTGTCCCGGCGAGCCAGGCCGCTTCGGCTCCGGGCTCCGCTCTCCTCTCCCTCCGGTCAAGGATCCTTGCCCGCTCCGCCCTGGAACGACCTCCTCCGGGCATCTCCCCTGCGCCATTGTCTATATCACACAAAAAGAGATGCTTCCCGAAATTGGCGATAGGATGAGAGTCGGAATTCAGGGTATCACCAGAAGCCGGCGTCATCACTTGAAAAGAAAGAGTTCTATCGGCAATTTTGGGAAAAGAGCGAGACAAGCTGGATTAAAAGCAGCAAAGCCGGGCTTGGTCACAGGAGGGGACAGGTTGTCACATAAATAGGAGAATAGAGAAAGCTCGGACCGACTAAAACCGGAACGCATCAAGACAAGAGACGCCCGGGGCGGACGCCCAAGGAAAGTCGGACGGCCGGTCTGAAGGCGGTGACACAAAAGGACCTGAAAGTTGCTTTCATTTGTCTAACCTGTCTGGCCTGTCCAGCGTCTTTCCATGAAGACTGTAGGGCCCGCATCCGGTGATGAGGACATCGACGAAGCGGTCCCGGACATCCCGCGGGGAGCTGAAATTGACGACCTGGAATCCTTCGCTCCTTCCCGAGTACCGGCCGTCGCCCTTCTTGCTTTCTCCAAAGCAGAGCACCTTGAGGGTCTTTCCGATGAACGTTCCGTTCCTGGCGAGTTGGATGTCCTTCTGGAGCTCCTGGACGATGATCAACCTCTTTCTTTTGACTTCCGGAGGGATGTCGTCTTCGGTTCTGGCGGCCGCGGTCCGGGGGCGGGACGAATATCGGAATGAGAAGATGTTGGCGAATTCCACCTTTTTCAAGACATCGAGGGTCTCTTCGAAATCGGCGTCCGTTTCCCTCGGGAAGCCCACGATGATGTCCGTGCTCAGCGCGATATCCGGCATCAAACCCTTGAGCAGGGCGGCTTTTTCCAGGTATTCCTCCCGGGTATAACCCCTGTTCATCCTTGCGAGCACGGCCGTTGATCCGGATTGAAGGGGGAGATGGAGCTGCCGGCAAATGTTCGGGCGGTCGGCCATGGTCCGGGCGATCTCCGGAGAGAGGTCCTTGGGATGGGAGGTGATGAACCGGATCCATTCGATGCCTTCGACCCGGCTCACCATCCTCAGCAGTCCGGCGAAGTCCTCTCCCATCCCCGGGTCCCGGTAGGAGTTCACGTTCTGGCCCAGAAGCTGGACCTCCTTGTACCCCTTCCCGGCGAGGTCCAGGACCTCCGCTAGAACGCTGTCCATCGGTCGGCACTTCTCCCGGCCCCGGCTGAAGGGAACGACGCAGTAGGCGCAAAAATTGTCGCAGCCTTCCATGATAGGCACGTAGGCGCTGACGCGGCTTTCCCGAAGGGTTTCTGCGGACCCGATCTCGTGCCAGGCACGGTTCCAGCTGGTCTTGAGGAGCTTGCCTTCCCGCTTTTGGGAGAGGAGCGAGGCGAGTTCATGATAATGATCGGGGCCGACGATGAAGTCGATCTGGGGCCTTTTCTTGAACAACGCCCCGCGGCGGAGCTGGGCCACGCAGCCCAGGACGCCGATGACCCTGTCCTGGTCCTTCTTGAGAGGGGAGAGGCGGCCGAGGAAGGAATCGATCTTATCCTCCGATTTCTTCCTCACGGCGCAGGTGTTGACGAGGATGATGTCGCTCTCTTCGGGCGACGGGGCTTTCGCGGCCCCGGCCTGGACGAGGAGACCGGCGACGTGCTCGGAATCGTTCTCGTTCATCTGGCAGCCGAAGGTCTTGATGAAAAAACGGCATCCTTCGAGGTTCGCGGACATGTTCCTAGGCCTTGGACAGACCATTATACACGAATGGGAACGACGGGAGGTCGCGCCTAGAGGAGATCCTCCAGAATTTCCACCGCCGAAACGATGAGAAGCGGACAAAGATCGTCGTGGAGCTTTTCGTCCCGTGCGATCTTTGCCCCTTCCGGCGTTCCGATGTCGCAGCCCAGAAGCTCCCTGCAGCGGAGCGCGCCGTGCCGGCCGCGAAAACGCCGGACGAGCTCCAGGCAGAGGGCGTAGGTCTTCTCCTTAGCGGCTTCATCCTCCGCCCGCGTCCTGCCGTGCTTCAGCCCGATCACCATGAACGCGCCGCTCAGGGCGCCGCACGTTTCGGCCATCCTGGCCATGCCCCCGCCGAATCCTTGAGAGATGCGGAGCGCGGTCTCCCGGGGAAGCCCGAATTCATCGCTGAAAGCGGCCAGGACCGCCTGCGAACAGCTGAATCCCTCTTTGAACATGGCTTCGGCCCGTTCTTTCCTGTTCATTATCACCTCCACGTCTTAGTCAGGAGTTCGACCTGGACCGTGCCGTTTTCTTTCCGGCCCGGGCGCCTGCCAGCATCTCCCTGGCGGTCTGAATCGAAGCCTCGCTGATCCTGGCCCCGGATATGAGACGGGCGATCTCCTCCGCCCGTTCCCCGGCCTGAAGCTTCCGGACGGACGTGTAGGTCCTCTCCTTCTCGAACCTCTTGTCGATCCGGAACTGGTGGGCGGCGGCTGCGGCGATCTGAGGAAGGTGGGTGATGCAGATGACCTGGTGTTTCCGGGATAGGGCCTCGAGCTTCCCGGCGATAAAATCCGCCGTCCCACCCCCTATGCCGGAGTCGATCTCATCGAAAATGAGCGTCCTCGCCGTTTCCGCCTCTTTGCCGATGGATTTCAGGGCGAGCATCACTCGGGACAGCTCGCCCCCCGAGGCGATCTTCCGTAGGGGCCGGAGATCCTCGCCGGGGTTAGGCGAGATGAGAAACTCCACTTCGTCCGTCCCGTCCTCCCGAATGGTGGCCGGGTCCTTCAGCGCGGGAGCGATGGTCCGGACCTCCACCTTGAAAGCGGCCTTGTTCATCCCCAGGACGGCGATCTCCTTTTCCATGATCCCGGCCAGTTCTTTGGCCCCGCGGACGCGGACGGCCGCGAGGTTTCCGGCCTTCGTGACGTAATCCTTGAATTTTTTTGCGATCTCCTCTTCGAGCCCCTCCAGCCTTTCCCGGCCCGAGACCAACGCGTTTTCCTCGGCTTTGATCCCTTCAAGATAGGAAAGGACCTCCGGGATCCCGGGTCCGTATTTTCGTTTGAGCTTATCGATGATATTGAGCCTTTCCTCGATGACCTCGATGTCATCCGGCGTCCCCGTGTTCCCTTCCTTGAACTTCATGAGGCCGTGGGAGAGCTCGCGCAAGGCAATGCCGAACTCCTCGACCGATTGGCCGGAGGATTCGAGGGAAGGATAATACGGGACGAGCTCTTTCAGGACGTTCTTGAACTTGGACAGAAGAGGGAGGATGGACTCCTCCTGGGCGTAGCTCAGGTCCAGCGCCTGGTCAACGAGCCCGGCGATCTTGCCGGCGTTCTTCAGGATCTCCCGGTTCTGGACAAGTTCCTCGTCCTCGCCCAGCCTGAGCCCGGCGCCCTCGATCTCCCGGACCTGGTAGGCCAGGAAGTCGAGCCTCTGGCCGCGCTCCCGGCTCTTGGACTCGAGCTCCTGCTTCTGGAGGAGGACGGACTTCAGCTCGCGGGCGGCCCGCGAAACCTCTTCTCTCAGGGAACCGGCGTCCAGGAACGCGTCCAGGTAGATGAGGTGGTTCTCGAGGTGGAGGAGGAAGACGTGATCGTTCTGGCCATAGATATCGGCGATGGCCGTCCCGGCTTCCTTGAGCTTCCGGACCGGGACAAGGACGCCGTTGATATAGGCTTTCCCCGGTCCCTGTCCGGAGATCTGCCTCTGGACGAGCAGCTCCTCGCCATCCTCAAGCCCGAGGTCCTTGAGCCTCGCGGCCATTTCCGGCGCCTCGATAACCGCTTCGACCGAGGCTTCCGTCTTTCCGGTCCGGATGTAATCCGGCGATCCCTTGTCGCCAAGGATGAGGCGAATGGCGTCGATAATGATGGACTTTCCCGCTCCGGTCTCCCCGGTCAGAATCGAGAAACCGTTCTCGAGCTCGAGCTCGAGTTCCTCGATCGTCGCCAAGTTCCGGATGCGAAGGGACTTGATCATGCCGCTCCGCTTATTTTGATGAATTCAGCTTGTAGGGAACGAGGGCCCTCTCCATGCTGATCCGTCCATAGCCGATGTGATCGTCCTTTCCCGGGAACTTGTCGGCGTTCACGTCGTCGGACGAATAGCGGATGACGTTCATCACCTGGGGAACGGTTAGCCAGGGCTTGAAGCTCTTGATGAGGGCCGCGAAACCGGCCACGTGGGGGGCGGCCATGGAGGTCCCCGAGGCGAAAGCGTAGGGCAGGCTATTTGGCCCGAAGTACCACGTGGGGATGAGGCTCAGGATGCCGTCCCCGGGCGCGGAGGCGTCCACCTGGGGACCGGCATTCGACCATGTCGTCACCTCGTCGTTGTAGTTTGTGGCCGCCACGGCCAGGCAGTAATCGTCGTAGGCGGCGGGGTAGAGAACATGGTTCCCCTCGTTGCCGGCCGATACAACGATCACAACGTTCTTGTCGTAGACGTATTTCACGGCCGCCCGCAGGGAATCCGAGGCTTCTTCACCGCCCAGGCTAAGGTTGATGACCTGGACGTTCTGGTCGGCGGCCCAGACGAGGCCTTCAATAAGGTTGCTGTAGAACCCCATGCCCTCCTTGTCGGCGACCTTGACGGGAAGGACCTTGCAGTTCCAGGCCACTCCCGCGATGCCCTCGCTGTTGTTGGTTTCCGCCGCGGCGATGCCTGCGACGTGGGTGCCATGCCAGTGGTCGTCCGTGGCGTCATCGTCGTTGTTGATGAAGTCCTTGCCGCGGGAGACGATCTTGTTCTTGATATCGGGGTGGTTCAAGTCGACGCCGGTATCCAGGACGGCTATGGTGACGTTGGACTCTCCCTTGGTCATCTCCCAGGCGCCCGTGGCCTTGATGTCGGCCCGGGCCTTTGCTTCGGGGCTTCCCGGGATGTCGATATTCGTGCCGCTGTTAAATAGGGCGTATTGGCGCTTGAAGAACTCGTCGTTGGGAGTGATCTGGATGCGAGCTAGATAGTCCGGCTCCGCGTATTCGACGTCGGGATTGCGTTTCAGGGCGGCCAGAAACTCCTTTACGGAAGTTTGCGACGGGACTTGGACCTTGGAGATGCCGAGCTGGGGGATGGACGTGACCTTCGTCGATCCATAGGCCTGGAGGGTGGGACGGATGTTCCGGACGGAGAACGACGGACGGAATTTGACGAGGACCTGGTTCGACGCATATCTTGCGGTCTTGGAGCCTGAAGTCGCGCGGCGGCCGAGCTCCCGGAGCTTCTGCCCGGAGCGCGCGGGTTCCCGCTTCCGCCGGCCGTCGAAACCGAACGTCTGGGTCCCGATGAGGAAGGTCAAAAGGCAGGCCGACGCGATCGTCAGGCCCGCAAGGATCTTTTTGGCTTTGTTATCGGTCATGGTTGTCACTTTCTTGTCCGGTTAAAACCCGTAGAGAAGTCTGAGAGACGCGCTCAGGTCGGTCCCTCCCTTGACGGGGACGATGCCCGCTTCTCCCCTGAGGCCGAATTGCCGGGTCACTTGGAGGGTCGTTCCCAGGGAGATCCGAACGAGGCCTTTTTGCCTGATCTCCCGGATCTGCGTCCCTTGAAGGTCCCCCATGGTCTCCGTTATTCGGAAGTCCCCCCAGAGCCAACTCAGCGAGAGACCCAGATAGGGCCTGAAGTTCTTGTAGGCCGCATAGACCAGCGAAGCGCCCGCGTTGAGCTGTGACCATTTCGGCTTTCCCTGCGTTTCCCCTTTAATGGCGAATCCTTCGATAGGCCATTTTTTCGTGGATCCTAAGGAAGAGACGAACCGGGCGGTCGCTTCCGTCTCAAAGTTCCCGAAAGAAAAGAGGCCCTTGCGGAATTCTCCGCCGAGGAGGATGCCCTGGACGGCGCCCGCCTGGTAATCGACGGAGAACGGCAGGTTCTGGAAGAGCAAACCCTTGAAATCGGAGAAGCTCAATCCCGCGAATAGACCCAGGGTGAGATCGACGGGGAATTCGAATTCCGAAGCCAGAAAGACATTGTAGGCCTTGAGCTTCGATCCATCTGGCCCCTTGTCCCATTGGACGTTCCGCGAAAGAGCGTCCGTTCCCAGGCCCAGCTTGATATTCAGCCCTTGGAACAGGCCCCTCTCCTGCGCCCGGCCCGCGGCGGTCCCGGCCAGGAGCAGGCAGGCCGCCAGGAAAACGTGAAACGCCGTCTTTTTTTTCATATCGATATCCGATCTGGAATTCTCATGGTCTATTTATGGGAAAGGCTATTATTGTTTCTTCGCTTTATCCGCGGCTTCGATCTCCCTGAGCCGCTCCTGGGCCTGCTTGACGAAGGCACTTTTCGGATAATCCGTGACCAGCTTCGTAAAATAAGGGACGCTCTGGTCAACCTTGTTCCATTTGAAATAGGAGTCGCCGAGGTAGAAGAAGACGGCGTCCATCTTGGTGAAGCCCGGGTAATTGGTCAGAAGCTCGGTCAGTCGGCTCGTTGAGGCCTTGTATGCCCCCACGCTATAATAATGGGTAGAGATGGTCAGCGTGTGATCGGCCAGCCGCTCTTCGCAGATCTTGATCTTCTCCTGGGCGGACTTGGCCTGTTCGCTCAGAGGATAGGCCGTAATGACCTTTTTGAACTCGGCCAGGGCTTGGATCGTCTTGGACTGGTCCCGCCCGGCCTTGAGCGTTTTCGTGAAGAAGGTCATTCCGATCTGGTATTGGCAATAGGCCGCCGAAGGGCTGTAGGGGTAAAGGTTGATGAATTCGCGGTATTCGGCCGCCGCCAGGATCATGTTGCCTTCGTCGCCTTTTTTGAAATAGGCGTCGGCGATGATGAGCTTGGCCCTCTGGGCGTAGAAGCTTTTCGGGAAGGAATCGATGACTTGGCGCAGGTAGAGGAGGGCCTTTTCGGTGTCCTTCTTGATCGCCGCTTCGCCGAGCTTGAAAAGGGCCTCGTCGGAAGAGGCGATTTCGGGAGCGACCTCCACATTTTCCTTTTTGCAGGCGGGAAAGGCCAGGGAGAGGGAAAGGCTGAGCATGATCGCGGCGCCCGTTTTCCACATGATCGGTTTCATTTTGCGTGTCCTCTCGTGTCAGGAAGAGTAGAGTTGCTGGATCCAGCGCCATTCCTGTTCGAGCCCCTCGTCGAGACGGGTTTTGGGGGAATAGCCCAGGTCCTGCTGCGCCTTCCGGATGTCGGCCCAGGTATCGGGGACATCGCCCTTCTCCTTTTCGGTCCGGCGGACCCTGGCTTTCGTCCGGCTGATGCCCTCCATGAGCCGGATGACGTCCGCCAGCTTCTTGCGGTGGCCGCCGCCGACGTTGTAGGTCTCGCCGGGCTTCCCGGAAACGAGGGCGGCCAGGTTGGCCTGGACGATGTCCGTGACGAACGTGAAATCCCTGGTCTGTTGGCCGTCCCCGAAGACGACGATCTCCCTGTCCTCGGCCAGGGCCTTGAAGAACTTGTGGAAAGCCATGTCCGGCCGTTGGGAAGGTCCATAGACCGTGAAGAGGCGAAGGGATACGGCCGGGACGCCGAAGTTCTTGTAGTAGAGAAAACAGAGCTGCTCGGCGGCGAGCTTACTGACGCCATAAGGGGAAAGGGGATGGACGGCGTTCGTTTCCGACATCGGAAGAGTGGGGGTCAGGCCGTAAACCGAGGACGACGAGGCGTAGATGAATTTCTTCAGGGGAAGTCCCTTCGACGCCTCGAGGAGCTTTTGGGTCACCCGGATGTTGTTCTTGAGGTAGATGTCAAAGCTCCGGCCCCAGCTCCCCCGAACGCCGGCCTGGGCGGCGAGGTGGAAGACGCAGTCCGCGCCTTCGAGGACGCCGGCCGGGTCAAGATCATCCAGGTCCTTATCCAGGAAATCGAATTCGTTATGAGCGCGCAGGGGAGAGATGTTCCGCTCCTTGATCCACCTTGGGTAGTAATCGGTGAACGAATCGATCCCGGTCACGGAGAAGCCGTCGGCGAGGAGCTTCCGGCAGAGGTTCGAGCCGATAAAGCCGGCGGCGCCCGTCACGATGGCCTTCATGGGTCGTTCCGTCTGTCATAGAGCCGGGCGATTCTCCTCATCTCGCCGATCACGGCGGCCGGGTCCGGGGCGGCAAATATCGCAGAGCCGGCCACGATGATGTCTGCTCCATGGCGGATCAGGTCTTCCATATTGTCCGGCTTGATCCCCCCATCGACCTCGATCGGGATGTCGAGCTTCTCCTCCCGGATCCAGGCCTTGAGCGCCCGGATCTTTGGAAGGCAGGCGGGGATGAATTTCTGCCCCCCCCAGCCGGGATTGACGGACATGAGGAGGACGAAATCGAGCTCGTTGAGGATCTCCTTCAGCAGGTGGATGGGGGTCGCGGGATTCAAGACCAGGCCGGCCTTACGGCCCAGCTCCTTGATGAGCGTGACGTCCTTATGGATGTGGGCGGAAGCTTCTAGGTGGAACGAGATCCAATCGGCCCCGGCATCATGGAAGAGGGGGATGAAGAAGCGCGGCTCCTCGACCATGAGATGGACGTCCAGAGGCAGAGAGGTCTTGTCCTTCAATGAGGCCACGAGCTGGGGGCCCAGAGTGAGGTTGGGGACGAAGTGCCCGTCCATGATATCGATATGGATGAGGTCGGCCCCGGCCTTCTCGGCGGTCTGGACGGCCTCCGCGATACGGGTGAAGTCGGCGGAAAGGATGGACGGGGCGATACGGACCATCAGCGGCTGACCTCAAGGGTGATCAGGTTCCTCCTCTGGATCCTATATCCGTCGGGGGGGAACTGTTTGATGATGATCCCTTTGCCGAGCCCGGGGTAGTACGTGTAGCGGAAGTCCCCGATCTTGAAATCCAGGGCCCTGAGCTGGTCCATGACCTTCGCGGCGTTCTTCCCGATCAGGTCGGGCATGACGTAGCGCTCCTCCCAATCGCCCTGGCTGACCAGGAGGCCGACGGCCGAATTCCGCTCGGCGGCTTCCTCCGCTTGAGGCCTCTGGGCCAGGATCTTGCCGGCCGGGAACCGCGGCGTGTGGATCTGGGTGAGCTTGCCCTTAAAGAGCCCGGACTCCCTCAGAAGCGGGAGGGCGGCTTCGAGGCTTCGGCCTTCGAGGGAGGGAACGGCGACCTTCTCGCTCCCCGAGCTGACGAAGACCTGGATGACCTTGGTCACCCGGATCTTGGAGCCCGCCGCGGGGACCTGGCGGACGATCCGCCCTTTCGGCCACTGATCGTTAAACTCGCTCCCCCTTTGGGAGAGGGAAAGGTCCTTTTTCTCAAGGAGGCCTTTGGCCTCGGCGAGGCCCTTGCCCGCGAGGTCCGGGACAGAGACGGTCTCGCCCTTCAGGATGATCTGGGAGAAGATGACGGCGCTCAAGAAGAAGAGGATGCCGAAGGTCACGATATAGAACGGGATATTAGCTATGTTCTTCTTGGACATGCGTTAATTTCAAGGCTAAAGACTCAAGACTATCTATACCATAGATTGATAACCAAGTAAACATGGGGAGCGTTGCCTAACACTGCTGAAAAGACGCAAGTCGGAATTTAGGGATATGAATGAATTCTTTTTGATGGGTATCGTTTCCCTGGAATTCCGGTATCACCAGAAGCCGGCGTCATCGCTTGAGAAGAAAGAATCCTATCGGCAATTTTAGCGGGCTGCTTCCCGCCGGTAGGACGGCATGTTGTCAGGTCGGAGAGTTCATTCTTCGGCTCTCTCCCATCAACAACCCGCAAGATGTGAAAGAGGACATGGAAAGAGGGCTGTGAAAAATGTTTCTATTGAAATCCAAACCTTATATAATAATCCAGCAGGGCACTATGAGATTCTTTGGGGGCGGCAAAAGAATAAGAGTTTTATTAATATGGGCCCTCTCGGGTTTCATCCTTTTTCCGGCATCCTTGCTCCCAGATGTTTCTTATCTTCAGGAGAAGCTCCGCGAGGAGGTCGCCGTCACCGCGATCGAGGTGCCGGTCAGGGTTCTTCTCGACAATCAGGTCGTCAAAAGCCTGGCCAAAGAAGATTTCGAGGTCTTCGAGAACGGCATCCGACAAGAGATCTTCGGATTCGAGATCGTCTCGCGAAAGATCGCCCGGCCAATCGATGCCGCCCCGAAGCCGGCTCTGCCGAGCCTGAAGCCTCGCCTCTTCATTCTGATCTTTGATATTTTTAATTACAACGATTCTATCGGCGAAGCCATCGATTATTTCTTCAACACCGTTTTCCGGGAGAAAGACCAGGTGGTGGTCTTAACCGAGGGTCGGCTCCTGAATATCAAGCGTGGCGAGGGCCTTGAAAATATCAGGGCTGATCTCAAGGAAACGCTGAAGAAATATAAGATCATCTCAACTCAACATATTCACAAGGCCTATATAGACCTCACGTTTGAGTGCGACCGTCTGTTGATGATGATCGGGGATGATATAAGCCCAAACGGCGGTCCCAATTGGGATCAGCACGTCGGCAGGTTCTATGACAACTACGCGAGGATATGGAAAGCCTATCGGGACCAATTTCTCATGCCCGATATGAACCTCTATCTGGGGCTATTGAAGTGGATCAAACCGATCGAGGCCGAGAAATGGGCGATCTGCTTCCAGCAGAGAGACCTTTTCCCCGAGCTCAAGAACGGGGGGCGGTTGGAGAGAAAACTCAACATGATCATTTACGGCCAGACCGAGCCGGGAGGGATGATCAGGGCCCGCTTGATCGAGAGCAAGCAGAGACTCCTTCAAGAGTCCTTTGCCATATCGAAGAGTTTTCCCGCCGATCGACTAAAAAATCTATTTATGGAAGCCGGCGTAACTTTTCACCTCGTCTTAATGAAAACTATGAAAAGCCTCCTATCCCAAGACCTAGATCTCAAGGAAGTCGCTCAGGACTACGAGGCGTGCTTCAAGGACATAAGCCGCTCGACCGGCGGCGCTGTGGTCTTTTCCAACAGAGCTCTGGACGCCCTGAAGGATGCAGCTGAGAAAGAAGATTACCACTATCTCCTGGCTTATCAATCTCAATCGCCGCTCGAAGCGCGCGGCAAAAATATTGAAGTGAAAGTCCGGCTGAAAGAGGCCAAGGTTTATAACCTCAAGCATATCGTAAAATGGGAAAATCCTGCCATAGCGATCATCGATGTCCGGATCAACCGCCAGATGCTCGAATTCGGTCTCAAGAACTCCATGATGATCGAAACCGGAAATGGAGCGCGGGGCGTCGCTGAAATCCGGGTGACGCTTTTCGATGAACAGTCCCATGAGGCCTTTGTCGAAAGCAAAGTCATGGACTTAGTGAAGGAAGAGGTCCATATCGCTATCAACCTGGAGAAGCTGAAGAAGGGCGCATATTTTCTCACAATCGCCGTCCAGGACAGGATCACGGGCGAGAAAGATGTGTTCTCCCGCATGATCGAACTCTAGCGGCACGGATGATAGCCCGGCCGAATTTTTCAAAGACGATCCTAGAACCGAAGGATTCAATCGATATGAAAGAGAACAGATGAGCGGCAGGAACCTTGTCTCAATGAATGATATTATTTATAATGTTTGTTTCACGGGAGACGGACCATGATGACATATTCCGATTTTCGAAGCGACACCGTAACGAAACCTACTGACAAGATGCGCAAGGCCATGGCTGAGGCCGTGGTCGGCGACGACGTCCTCGGGGACGACCCCACCGTCCAGAGACTCGAGGCCCTGGCCGCCGAGGTCATGGGGAAGGAAGCCGGACTCTTCTGCCCGTCCGGGACGATGGGCAACTCCATCGCCGTCAAGATCTGGACGAACGCCCTGGAAGAGGTCATCGTCGAGGAGCGTTCCCACATCTACAACATGGAATCCACCCATATGACCTTCATCTCCGGCGTGACGCCCCGTCCGGTCCGTTCCGAGCGGGGCGCTATGGACCCGGATGACGTGAGCAAGAACGTCCGTAAGCCCAATGTTCATACACCCCGGACGTCCCTGATCTGCCTGGAAAACACCCACAACAACTGGGGTGGGGCCGTCGTCCCGCTCGAGACCTTCAAGGCCATGAGGCGGGTGGCCGACGAGAACGGGCTCAAGGTCCACCTCGACGGCGCCCGGATCTTCAACGCCGGCCAGGCTTCAGGGGTCCCCGTCAAGGAATACGCCCGTTACGTGGATTCCGTGATGTTCTGCCTGTCCAAGGGACTCTCCGCGCCAGTGGGGTCCATGCTCGTCTCCGACAAGGCCTCCATAGATTACGGACGCCGGCTGAGGAAGGTCCTGGGCGGCGGCATGCGCCAGGTCGGCGTCCTGGCCGCGCCGGGGATCATCGCCCTGACCGAGATGCCGGGAAGGCTCAAGGAAGACCACGTGCGGGCCAAGCGGCTGGCCGTGGCCATTCATGAACTTCCGGGAATCAAGCTCGACCCGGCGGGCGTCCAGACCAACATCATCATCTTCGACTTCAAACATCCGAGGCTCACCATTCCCGAATTCCTACAGAGAATGAAGGACAAGGGAATCCTGGCTTTGTCCCTGACCGGCGGGATCCGCATGGTCACGCACAAGGACGTCAACGATGAGGACGTCGACCGCGCCATCGCCGCGTTCCGGGCGATCCTAGCGCAATGAGGCCTGCCCGGCGAGCCGTCCCGCCTGGCTTTTGAAGTATAATACGGCCATGCCCGGGCCCGTCGTCCGCGAGATCGAGGCCAAGTCCATTCTCAACGCCTCGAAGATCCACGATTACTGCGTCAATCCCTATACCGGCTGCGAGGTCGGCTGCGTCTATTGCTACGCCGCCCTGTTCATGCCGCGGTACAGCGGCCATAGCGAACCGTGGGGAACGTTCGTCGATGTCAAGGTCAACGCTTCCGCCCTGCTGGCCAAGCAGATCCTCAAGGCCAGACGCGGGACGATCTGGTTCGCCTCGGTTTGCGACCCCTACCAACCGCTTGAAGAACGGTACGCGTTGACTAGGCACTTGTTGGAAGTCCTGGCCGGGCGCGACTTCCCGGTCCAGATCCAGACGAAGTCGGCCCTCGTCCGCCGTGACCTCGACGTCATCCGGCGGATCGCCGCTGTCGAAGTGGGCTTCACCGTCGCCACCGAGGACGAGACCATGGCCGGGCTGTTCGAGCCGCGGGCCTCGCCGGTCGGGGAACGGATCGAGGTGCTGAGGGAATTCAAGGCCGCCGGCGTGCGGACGTTTGCCTTCGCCGGGCCGCTCCTGCCGGGGAATCCCGAACGATTGGCCGCCCTCCTGGCCGGCGCCGCCGACCGCGTCCTCATTGACCGGATGAACTATGTCCCTGCGGTGAAGGGATTCTACGCCCGCCACGGCCTTCTGGCCGCCCTCTCGGATTCCTTCTTCCGGACTCAGTCGATGCGTCTCGTCCGCGCCCTCCGGGCCCGCGGCGTCCACGTCGAGTTGGTGTTTTGACCGGACCCGAGGACGGCTCCACGTATCAACTCATTTAACCATGTGACGAAAAGGTCCAAAATTGCCGACAGGATGCTTTCTGCTCAAGCGATGACGCCGACTTCTGGTGATACCCAGAATTCCAGGGACACGATACCAATTCCAGAGAATTGGTTCATGTCCCGGAATTCCGACAAATATCCTATCGGCAATTTTGGAAAAGGGGGGATTATTGACTCGTGGTATTGTCCGATGATATATCTTTTGGCTACGTGAAAACCTAATTTGAGAAGAGAAAGAGGAGAACGTGAAGATCGCGGTATGCATCAAACAGGTTCCGGATACCACGGACGTGAAGATCAACCCTGAAACGAACACTTTGATTCGGGAGGGCGTCGCCAGCATCACCAATCCCTTCGATGAGTATGCCGTCGAAGAAGCCCTTCGTATCAAGGAAAAACATGGCGGAGAAGTCCACGTCATCAGCATGGGCCCTCCGCAGGCCGTCGAAGTTTTAAAAAATGCTCTGGCGGTGGGCGCGGATAAGGTCTATCTGATCTCTGACAGGGCATTCGCGGGGGCGGACACGCTGGCCACGGCGTATACCTTAGCCAAGATGATCCAGACGATCGGCGGCGCGGACCTGGTGATTTGCGGAAAGCAGGCCATCGATGGGGATACCGCTCAGGTCGGGCCGGGCATTGCGACCCGGATGGGAATTCCGCAGTTGACGTACGTTTCGAAGGTCAGGGAGATCGATCCCGATAGGAAGAGAATTGTGGTGGAACGGCTGCTGGAGAACGGGAGGGAGGTTGTTGAGTCTTCGCTGCCTGCCTTGATGACGGTGGTCAAAGATATCAATGAGCCCAGACACCCTTCTCTGCTGGGAATCAAGAGGGTCGCCAAGGCTCAGATTCCTATCCTGACGGCCAAGGATATCGGCGCGGATGAGAATCGGATCGGGTTGAAAGGATCGCCGACCTGGGTGGTGAGGGTCTTTTCCCCGGAGGCCAGAGGAGCCGGCGGTGATATTTTGAAAGGGGAATTGACGGAAGTGGTTCCTCTTCTTGCCCACAAACTGATGGACACGAAATTTATCAAATAATATCACGATGCGCATGGCGTCCGCCGCAGGCAGGATCAACACGTGAGCTCTAAGCGTCTTTGATGAAAAGGAGGATAGGGGAATGGCCAGATTGATCATCGATGCCGATACCTGTACGGGATGCGAGGCCTGTGTCCCTTCCTGTCCCTTCGGCTCATTAAGCATGAAGGCCGGGATTGCCGTGGCCGATGAGAGATGCAACTTCTGCAGCGCCTGTGTCGATGCCTGCCCGGTCGGCGCCATCACCGTGGAAAAGGAGGAAAAAGCCGTTCCCGTTGACACCGGCGCCCATAAAAATGTCTGGGCCTTCATCGAGCACGAGGAGGAAAAGGTTTCCAGCGTTTCCTTTGAACTCTTGGGTGAGGGAAGGAAACTGGCCGATGCCCTGGGATCTCAAGTCTGCGGGATGCTTTTCGGGGATCAGGATGATGTCGATCATTTTGCCACAGAGGCCATTGCCCATGGCGCGGAAAAGGTCTATGTCATGGAAAGCCCCTTGCTGAAACAATATCGCACCGATCCTTATGCCAGGGCCGCCGTCGATCTCATCCGGAAATACAAGCCCGAGATCGTTCTCTTCGGGGCGACGACCCAGGGCCGCGATTTCGCGGGGACCGTGGCCACGACTCTGGAGGTGGGATTGACCGCGGACTGCACCGGTTTGGACATCGATCCGGAAACAAGATATCTTAAACAGACGCGGCCGGCCTTCGGCGGAAACATCATGGCCACGATTCTCGATTATCCCCATTACCGCCCCCAAATGTCGACCGTCCGGTCCAAGGTTTTCGCCATGCCCCAGAGGGATGATTCAAGAAAAGGAGAGATCATCCGGGAGACCCTCCAGATGACCGCGGACGAGGTCAGGACAAAGATCCTGGAATTCATCAAAGGGACGGAGACCGTCAATCTGGCTGATGCGGAGATCATTGTCTCGGGAGGAAGAGGTGTCGGAAGCGCCGAGAATTTTAAGGTGATCCGGGAGCTTGCAGGAGTCCTGGGTGCAGCCGTGGGCGCTTCGCGCGCGGCCGTTGACTCCGGCTGGATTTCTTACGAACACCAGGTCGGGCAGACCGGTCGAACCGTCCGGGCTAAGATCTATATCGCCTGCGGCATCTCGGGCTCCGTTCAGCATCAGGCCGGGATGAAGACATCGGATATCATTGTGGCCATCAACAAGGACCCCGATGCTCCCATCTTTAAAATTGCCACCTACGGCGTCGTGGCCGATCTTTTTGCGGTTGTCCCCAAGCTGACCCAGGAGTTCCAGAAACGATTAGGAAGACAGCCTTTTCCTCTTTCTTGACTTCGGTCCTTCTTTGGCGATATATTCTTTATGCGTTTTATCAGACGTACTCGGAGTTCGAGGGGAAGGAGTTTTCCTGAAGTCAGAAATGCCCGCCGGACGCTCGATCAAGCCGAAATTGTGGGATGAATTTTTTAAGGGCAGCCGGCTGGCGTGCGCCCGCTTGATCACCAAAGTCGAGAATTGCCCGGAGTTGATACCCGAAATTCGGGACAAGCTCATTCCTCATCAGAAAGGGGCGATTCGGATCGGGATCACCGGTCCTCCGGGCGTCGGAAAAAGCACGGTCACGGCAGCCCTGGCCCGCCGAGCCCTCAGGGCCAACCATTCCGTCGGCGTCATCGCCGTGGATCCGTCCAGCCCTTTTACGGGCGGCGCATTCTTGGGAGACCGGGTGCGCATGCAAAGTCTGAGCGGCGACCAGCACATCTTCATCCGCTCCCTCGCCTCCCGGGATGGTCATGGGGGGCTTTCACCGTCAACCCCCCACGCGGCGGATATTTTTGACGCTTTTGGAATGGACCGGATATTTATCGAAACCGTTGGAGTCGGTCAGGCCGAACTGGACGTGCTGACCTGCGCCGACCTTATCATTCTTGTGCTCCAGCCCGGCACCGGAGATATCATCCAAGCCCTCAAGGCCGGGATTTTCGAGGTGGGAGATATTTTTCTCGTCAATAAAGCCGACCTGCCGGGCACGGAGAGCCTTATGGACTCCTTAAGATTTTTATTCGAAATCAGCGCGCGCGAAAAAACAAAATCCGCCCCCCCGATTCTTAAGGCGTCGGCCAATCAGGACCAGGGATTAGATGAAGTTTTCGCGGAGATGGAACGACAGATCCAGGGAATTGTCCAATCCGGACGGTACCAGGAAAAGAAACGATCGCGCATGGAGCACGAGATCAAGGAATCCATCCGGCAGAATTTGTGGGAAAGGTTTTTAGCACTGACGAATGCCCGGGAGGAAATCCAGATGGTCTCCGGGCATCTTCTAAAAAATCGCCAATCCCCTTATCCTTATATTCGCAAAACTTGCGCTCAGATTAAAATTGAATTCACGAAGGAGAGGTCCGGCTGTGAAAACGGCGAATAGGAAACAGGAGGAAGGACAATATCAACAAGCCGAGCTTCGGGATGCCGATTTTTCATCAATTTCCGGACGCCGGCTTCAACCGTTTTACAATTGGGAAGATTTATCGGATTTCGACGCCGCGGCGGAGCTGGGCGCCCCCGGAGAATATCCTTACACTCGAGGGATTCACCCGACGATGTACCGGGGGAGACTTTGGACCATGCGCCAGTTTGCCGGGATGGGAACTCCCGCTCAAACGAACCAGAGATACAAATTCCTTCTGGAGAAAGGACAAACCGGTTTATCGGTCGCCTTTGACAATCCGACGCTTTACGGCCGGGATTCCGATCACGCCCTGGCGGTCGGAGAAGTCGGCAAAACGGGTGTCGCCGTGGATACGACGGCCGACATGGAACGCCTGTTTCACGATATCCCCCTGGACAAAGTCTCAACCTCCATGACCATCAACGCTCCCGCCGCCTGGATCTTCACGATGTTCTTGGCCAACGCGGAAAACCAACATATCCCTTTTGACCGTCTCCGGGGAACGCTTCAGAACGACATCTTGAAGGAATACATCGCCCAGAAGGAGTGGATCTTTCCCCCGGAACCCCACCTGCGTCTGATCACGGACCTCATGGCCTTTTGCGCGGACCATGTCCCTCAATGGAATACGATTTCCATCAGCGGATATCATATTCGCGAGGCCGGATCCACGGCGGCCCAGGAACTTGCCTTCACGCTGGCCGACGGCTTCACCTATGTGGAACACGCCGTCCGGGCGGGATTGGACATCGACGATTTTGCCCCCAGACTGTCCTTCTTCTTCAACTCCCATCTGGATTTTTTCGAGGAGATCGCGAAGCTGCGCGCGGCCCGGCGGATTTGGGCCCGCCGCATGAAGGAAAAGTATCACGCGAAAAACCCCCGGTCTTGGCTGTGCCGGTTTCATGTCCAGACGGCCGGCTGCAGCTTGGCGGCGCAACAGCCGGAAATCAACATCGTTCGGACGGCCCTGGAAGCTCTGGCCGGAGTTCTGGGCGGATGCCAGAGCCTGCACACCAATTCCATGGATGAAGCTTTGGCCCTCCCCTCGGAAAAAGCGGTGGAAATCGCGCTCCGAACCCAACAAATCATCGCCTTCGAAAGCGGAGCGGCCAACGTGATCGATCCTCTGGGCGGTTCTTATTATCTCGAGAAACTGACCGATGAGTTGGAGGAAGAGGCGGAAAAATACTTCCACAGGATCGACGAACTGGGGGGTGTCGTCAGGGCTATCGAACAAGGATTCTGCCAGCGTGAAATCACCCGGGCCGCCTATGAATACCAGATCGCGCTTTCCCGCAGGAGAAAAGTCCTTGTCGGCGTCAATCAATTCGTCAATGAAGGCGAAATATTGGAAATCCCGGTCCTGGAAATCGATGAATCCGTGGAAAGGGACCAGGTCGAATACCTGCGCGAGATCAAACAAAAACGGGACAACTCCGCCGTTCAACACCGGCTGGAGGCTTTGGAAAAAGCGGCCGCCGGGACCGGAAATCTGATTCCGCACCTGCTGGAGTGTTCGCGCGTCCAGGCCACGGAGGGTGAAATCAGCGATGCTTTGATCAAAGTCTTTGGAGAATACCGGGAGCAACCCTTTTACTGAAATTTCTTAACAAGAGGAAAGAGAGATGGCCGATCCAAAAATCAAAGTCATCATCGCCAAGCCGGGACTGGACGGCCATGATCGCGGAGTCAAGATCGTCGCCCGCGTCTTGGTGGAAGCCGGCATGGAAGTTGTTTACCTCGGGCTGCAGCAGACGCCGGAATCCATCGTTCAGGCTGCCATCGAGGAAGACGCTGATGTCATCGGCCTCTCGATCTTGTCGGGGGCCCATATGACCCATTTCAAGCGGGTCAAGGAACTCATGGAAAAGTCCGGCCTCGGCAATCGCCTGTTGACGGGAGGCGGGATCATTCCCACGAAAGATCAGGAAAAACTGAAAGAATTGGGAGTCGAAAAAGTTTTCGGGCCGGGTGAGGATATTCAAGATATCGTTGAATACATCCGGAAAACCATCCAGGAAAGGAGAATAAAGGATCATGGATTTTGAATTCACCGAAGAACAAAAAATGGTCGTCGACGGGGCGAAGAAATTCGCCGAAAAGGAACTCGCGCCGGTTGTCGAGGAATTGGACGCCAAGCAGGAGGTCAACCTGGCCGCGCTCAAGAAACTGGGGGAGTTGGGCTATTTAGGCATGACCGTTCCGGAGGAATATGGAGGGACGGGGTTGGGCATGGTCGCCTATGCCGGCGCCATGATCGAGTTCAGCAAGGCGGATGCGGGCACGGCGGTGGGGGTTTCTGTCCAGAATTCTCTAGTCAACGATGCCCTCATCATGTTCGGGACGGAGGATCAAAAACGGAAATACCTTCCGAAGTTGGCCTCCGGGGAATGGATGGGATGTTTTTCCCTGACGGAAGCGGGCGCCGGCAGCGACCCGGGATCCTTGCGGGCCAGCGCTGTTCGGCAGGGAGATTCTTATCTTTTAAACGGCACGAAGAATTTTACGAGCAACGGCTCTTTTGCCGACGTCATCATCGCCTTTTTCTGCACGGATAAGGAAAAAGGGGCCAAAGGAATTTCCGCTTTTCTCGTTCCCAAAGAGATCCCCGGATATGCCGTGGGAAAACACGAAAATAAGTTGGGGATCCGCACATCCAGCACGACGGAATTGGTGTTCACCGACTGCCTGATTCCCGCCGAAAACCTTTTAGGGCAGGAAAATCGCGGTTTAAACATCGCCCTGGCGACATTGGATTGCGGCCGCATCGGAATCGCTGCCCAGGCCATTGGCATCGCCGAAGCTGCCTTGGAAGAATCGGTGCGCTATGCGAAAGAAAGGACCCAGTTCGGCAAGCTGCTTTCAGAATTTCAGGCGCTGCAGTTCATGCTGGCCGACATGGCCGTAGACGTCGAAGTGGCGAAAACCATGCTCTACCGCGTCGCCTGGATAAAAGACTCGGGAAATAGGCGCTTCACCAAGGAGTCGGCCATGATCAAACTGTTCGCCTCGGAAATGGCCCATCGCGTCTGCCATAAAGCGCTCCAGATCCACGGGGGGTACGGATTCATGAAAGAGTACAAGGTGGAGCGGCTTTATCGCGACCAGCGGATCACGGAAATTTACGAAGGCACGTCGGAAATCCAGCGCCTGGTGATCGCCAGATCGCTTTTGACGGAATAAGGAGGAAGGGCATGCCGTATGAAATCCTGAAAATGGAAGCGGCGGAAGGCATCGCCACGGTCACCATCTCCAGGCCCCAGGCTTTGAACGCCTTGAACTCGCGTTTTTTCCAGGAGATGGACATTCTGATCGCCGAGATCGGCGCACGGGATGATATCAAAGTCTTGATTATCACGGGTGAAGGAAAGGCCTTCGCTGCGGGGGCCGACATTGCCGAAATGGTTGGTAAAACCCAGGACCAAGCCGCGGAATTCTCTAAAGTGGGCCAGCGGACATTCCGGAGCCTGGAGCTTCTCGCCAAGCCGGTGATCGCGGCCGTGAACGGGTTTGCCCTCGGCGGAGGCTGTGAGCTGGCCCTGGCCTGTGACCTCCGGATTGCCAGCGCCAAAGCCAAGTTCGGCCAACCTGAAGTCAATCTAGGCGTGATCCCGGGCTATGCCGCGACACAGAGGCTTCCCAGGCTTATCGGTCTCGGGAACGCCCTGTTCCTGCTCCTGACGGGGGAGTTGATCGGCGCCGAAGACGCCCTGCGCATGGGCTTGGTCCAAAAAATCGTGGAGCCCGACGAGCTCATGCCGGCGGCCCTTGGACTGGCAAAAACGATCGCCTCCAAAGGTCCCCGGGCCGTCAAACTGGTCAAACACGTCACCCGTCAAGGATTCCTGATGGATTTCGAAGCCGGCTGCGCTCTGGAATCCGGAATGTTCGGTTCGCTCTTTGAAAACGAGGGGGCGGAGGGGATGCGGGCTTTTCTGGAAAAGCGTCCACCCCAATGGAAAAGCTGATCTCGAAGGAGACGAGGGACATCGATGAATTATGCCGAGCGACTTGAAAATGTCACTGTTCTGGGGGCCGCGGGGAAAATGGGGAGGGGCATTGTTCTGCTCGCGGCCATGGAAATGGCCGATCTGAGCCTGGAGCCCGGGAACGAATCTCTGGCCTTCACTCTCCAGGCCGTGGATATTTCTCAGAAAGCCCTTTCGGGATTGTTGAAATACCTGCGCTCCCAAGTCCAGCGGACCGCGGAACAAAAGGCGGCTTGGCTCCGGAAAGCCTATGAAAAGCGCGAGGACTTGATTGAAAACGAGGACGTGATCAATCAATATATCGAGGACGTTCTGGCCATCGTCCGTCCGGCTACCGAGATCGAGACCTCCTATCATTCCACCCTGGTGTTTGAAGCGATCCATGAGAACCTGGACATCAAAGTCCATCTCCTCTCCCGGATCATCTCTCACAACTCGCGGGACGCCTGGTTTTTTTCCAATACGTCTTCCATCCCCATTTCCGAATTGAACGCCAAAGCGAATCTGAACGGTCGTCTCATCGGATTTCACTTCTACAACCCTCCGGCCGTTCAAAAACTCGTGGAATTGATTTCGGCGGAATCCACTCTTCCCGACCTGGCGGATTTTGCCAGGCAATTCGCCAAAAAGTTGCGGAAAACCGTTGTGCCTTCCCATGACGTCGCGGGGTTCATCGGGAACGGGCACTTCATGAGGGACGCCTTGTACGCCGTCGCCGAGGTCGAACGGCTCGCCGGGGATTTCGGCCTGGTCGAAGCGATCTACATGGTGAATAAGGTCAGTCAGGATTTTCTGATCCGTCCCATGGGGATTTTCCAACTGATCGATTACGTGGGCCTCGACGTCTGCCAATGCATCTTGGGCGTGATGAGCGAGCGTCACCCCGGAGGCCGGCTCCACAGCTTTCTCGTGGACAGGTTGATCTCCCTGGGGATTGCCGGCGGGCAATACGCCGATGGATCCCAGAAGGACGGATTCCTGAAATATGAAAAGGGACGGCCCAACGGCGTATTTGATCCTGAAAAACAGGCCTACGCGCCCTTCTCGGAGATCGCGGGACGCGGTGATGAAGCGTTGGGCGTCCTGCCTGGTCGGGCCAAGCCTTGGAAAAGTGTGATCCAACATCCCGACAGGACAAATTTCCTGGAGGGCTATTTCCGGCAGCTGAAGGAGATGAACACTCTGGGCGCGGATCTAGCCAAAAGATATGGACGGAAATCCAAGGAAATCGGCCTTGGGCTCGTGAACGAGAAGGTTGCCGACCGGGAAGAGGACGTCAATACCGTGTTGCTGACGGGCTTTTACCATGCCTACGGCCCGATCAACAATTATTTTAATGGAGAGGTCAGGCCATGAAAAAAAGCCGGCGAAAAGTCTTCATGACGGCGGGATACAACACCATCTCCATGGGAACGGGCCGCAAGGAATTCCATCCGAAAAAGCCCCGGCCGGGCCTTGAGGAATACATCCGGGAAGCGGGCCAGGGGACCTTGAAGCAGATCGGCGGAGGGAAGAACGTCGATGAAGGGGTGATCAGCAATTTCATGGCGGCCCGCTTCAATAAGCAGGGCAACCTGGCCGCCCTGATTCCCTATGTGGATGACGACCTGAGATGGAAACCGTGCTGCCGGGTGGAAGGGGCCTGCGGCTCCGGCGGGTTGGGATTGGCTGCCGGGATGAAATCCGTGCTCGCCGAAACGGCCGATGTCGTCCTGGCGATCGGTGTCGAAGTCCAGAACACGGTCAAAGCCATTTATGGCGCGGACATCTTGGCCGGCGCCGGCTGGTTCAGGGGTGAACGCAAGAAAGGTCACGCCTTTTTTTTTCCGGCCGCCTTCAGCGACCGGGCGGGGGCCTATTTCGAGAAATACGGCCGGGAGAAAACGCGGCAAGCTTTCGCCCGCTGGTACCGGAACGCGATCGAAAACGCCCGACTCTGCGAAACCGCCCAGGAATTCCATAATACGGCGGAAAATCTTGAATCATTGGCCTTAACGGAACCGAATCCCCGGACGTTCGTTGACCACTTGAATGTCTTTGACTGCTCCAAAGTCTCCGACGCGGGGTCCGCCATTGCCATCGTCTCCGAAAAGGGCTTGAAACGGATTGGAATCCCTAAATCCGACGCCGTGGAAGTCGTCGGCTGGGGGCAGGTTGAAGCGGATCTGACGGTTCCTCCGGAGGATCCGACAAGGCTCGAAACGACGGCCAGAGCCGTGAAAAAAGCCTTGGAGTTCGCAGGAATTCCTCTCCAGGAGCTGGGGACCGTGGAATGCCATGACTGCTTCACGATTTCCGGTCTCTTATCCGTGGAGGCGATCGGGCTGGCCGGGAAAGGCGAAGGGGCCGATTATATTTTAGCCGGGAACACTTCACGCCAGGGAACCTTGCCTGTCAACACGTCCGGCGGGCTGATCGGCTGGGGACACCCCACAGGCGGCACGGGAGTGCGGCAGGCCGTCACCATCTGGCAGCAGCTGACAGGGAAGGCGGGGAATTGGCAAATCCCGATTTCCCCGGACCGCCCCTATGCGCTGTCCGTCAACATGGGCGGAAACGATAAAACGGTCACGGCCATCGTCTATCGCCGCGCCGAATGATCAACAATTGGGAGGAATGAGCCGGGCCTTTATTCCCCGATGAGCTCCCGGGCGATCACCAGGCGCTGGATCTCGCTCGTGCCCTCTCCGATCGTGCACAGCTTGGCGTCGCGCCAGAACTTCTCGACCGGATAATCCTTGCAGTAGCCGTATCCGCCGAAGATCTGGACGGCCTCCTCCGCCACATGAACCGCGACTTCCGAAGCGTAAAGCTTGGCCTGCGATGAGATCAGGGTGGTTTTCCGCCCCGCGTCCTTCTCGTCGGCCGCGCATTCGGTGAGCAGCCGGGCGGCGCTGACCTGGGTGGCCATGTCGGCCAGCTTGAAACGGATGCCTTGAAAAGCCGCGATGGACTTCCCGAATTGACGGCGCTGCTTGGCATAAGCGACGGCCGCGTCGAGAGCGCCCCGGGCGATCCCCACAGAAAGGGCGGCGATCGAAATCCGGCCGCCGTCGAGGACAACCATGGCCTGGATGAATCCGTCGCCTTCGTTACCCAGGAGAGCGTCCCCTCCAACGCGGCAGTCTTCGAAGATCAACGAGGCCGTGTCGGAAATGCGCATGCCGATCTTATCTTCGTGTTTTCCGACCGTGACACCGGGGCTGTCGAGCGGGACAAGGAACGCAGATATGCCGTGATGGTCCTTCCCCGGCTGCGTCCGCGCCATCACCACCGCGATCCCTCCGGCCCCGGCATGGGTGATGAAATTTTTGGTGCCGTTTAAGACCCAGCCGCCGGAGTCGCGGACGGCCGTGGTCTTGGTCGCGCCGGAGTCGGACCCGGCCTCGGGTTCCGTCAATCCCCATGCGCCGATGACGTCTCCGGACGCCAGCCGGGGCACCCACCGGCGGCGCAGCTCGTCGGTCCCGAATAAGAATACATGGTTTGTGCACAGGGAATTGTGGGCTGCCACCGAGAGGGCAATTCCGCCCTCGACGGCCCCCAGTTCTTCCAGGACTGCCACGTAATGGCGGTAGGTCAACCCGGATCCGCCGAACTCTTCCGGAATCAGGATCCCCATCAGCCCAAGTTCGCCAAGACGGCGGAGGACGCCGTGGGGAAAATGGGCCTTCTCGTCCCATTCCCGGACATGAGGAGCGATTTCCGAACGGGCGAAATCCCGCACCATCTCCCGGCATTCATTCAAGGCTTCCAGCGTTTCAGGCGTCATCGTTTTCTCCTTTTTTACACTTGGCTGAATCTTTAGGCAAACCTAAAATCGGCGAACATATGCCGAATTTCTTCATGGCTTCCGCTCAGCGTTTTGGCTCGATCTCGATCAGCGACTTCTCCGAATCGACCAGGTCGCCGGCCGCCACATGAATTTTTTTTACGGTGCCCTCGATCGCGGACTTGATCTCGTTTTCCATCTTCATCGCTTCGACGATCACCAGGGTCTGGTTCTTCCTCACGTCTTCGCCCAGAGCGACATTCAGCTTGATGACTTTCCCGGGCATGGGCGCTTTGACATGCCGGCCTCCCTCGGGCGTCCCCTCATCCCCGCCGAGAAAATGCCCGGCCTCATGGAGGGATTCGCAGACGACGAACTTGCGGCCCCCTGTGAAAACGAACCTTCGCTCTCCGTCCCGGGCGATATAAACCCTCGAGGACCGGCCGCGCGCGAAGAACATCAACTCATTTTCGGAGACAGGCCGTATTTCGGTTTCAAGGATCGTCTCTCCTTCCCGGATAACGTACGTCTTTTCCTTTTTCTCCAGGGAAATCTTCCTGGGAGCGCCGTCGATGAGAAACTCAAATTCCATGAGACCCGGCTCCTCCGATCCTCCACCGGCCCAATGTCTTCCAGGGCGCTGCGGCGTCTTCTTTCGCGTCCCGGGCCGGACCGCCTCCCGGCCGCGCCGCCGCGGCCATGTCATCAAAAGCGGCCGCAGCCAGGGCCAGTCGCAGCTTGTCTTCGTTTTTCCCGCTCTCTTTCCAGCCGTCGAAATAATTCTTGATGAACGCCGTGTTTGTCCGGCCGGCCCGGAACTCCGGATGATGGATGATGTCTTTGAGAAAACCGATCGTCGTGTGAATTCCCAGGATCACAAGGTCGTCCAGCGCGGCGGCCATCCTCCGGCAGGCCATTTCCCGGTCCTCGGCCCAGACAATCAGCTTGGCCAGGATCGGGTCATAATAAATCGGGACTTCCCAGCCTCCGTAAATGCCGCCGTCATAGCGGACGCCCGGGCCCTGCGGCTCTTTGAGGAACAAGATCTTGCCGGGAGAAGGAAGGAAATTGTTCTCCGGATCCTCGGCGTAGATCCGGCATTCAATGGCATGCCCCCTCTGGTGGAGATCCTCCTGCCTTAAAGTCAATTTTTCCCCGGCCGCGATCAGGATCTGCCGGCGGACCAAGTCCACGCCCGTCACCAGTTCCGTCACAGGATGTTCGACCTGGAGCCGGGCGTTCACTTCCAGGAAGTAAAAGTTGCGGTTTTTATCCAGGAGGAACTCGACGGTGCCGGCGTTGTTGTAGCCTGCCGCCCGCATCGCCTTTTTGGCCGTCTCCGCCATCCGGGCCCGCAGTTCCGGGTCCAGGGCCGGAGAGGGCGTCTCCTCGACGATTTTCTGGTGGCGCCTTTGGATTGAGCATTCCCGTTCGAAAAGATGGACCGTCGCGCCGGCGTTGTCGGCCAGGACCTGGAATTCAACATGCCGGGGCTCTTCGATATATTTTTCGAGATAGACCGACTCATCGCCGAAAGCGGACTTGGCCTCCCGCATCCCCGCCTCGAGAGCCGGCCTCAGGTCCTGTTCCCCGCAGACGATGCGCATTCCTTTTCCGCCGCCTCCGGCCGAAGCCTTGACGATCACCGGATATCCGATGGACCGGGCCGCGGCTTCGAATTCGGTCACAGATTTAGGAATGGCCTTCATTCCCGGGATGATCGGAATACCGGCTTTCTCCATCGTCTGCCGGGCGCGGACCTTGTCGCCCACCAGGGCCAACGCTCCGGAGTTGGGCCCGATGAAAACGATGCCTTCCTTCTCGCAGAGCCGGGCGAAGTCTGCGTTTTCCGCCAGAAAACCGTAGCCGGGGTGGATGGCTTCGGAGCCGGTGTCATGAGCGGCCCGGATGATCCGGGCCATGTTGAGGTAGCTCTCGGCGGCGGGAGCCGGTCCGATAGGGACGGCTTCGTCGGCGAGCTGGACATGGAGGCTCAGTTTATCCGCCTCAGAATGAACGGCCACCGTCTCAATCCCCATATCACGGCAGGCCCTGATCACCCTGACGGCGATCTCGCCCCGGTTGGCGATTAAAACCTTCTTAAACATCTCGATTCCCTAAGATCATGATCATTCCATCATGCCGGCAAATTGCCTCATCCTTTTTCACGAAAGGCAACCACAAAGACTTCAGTCGGTCCATCTTGGCCTTCTTTTTTCCAGGAAAGCGGCCATGCCCTCCTGGCCTTCCCGGCTGACCCGGAGCCCGGCGATCATCTCCGCCGTGAAGCGCTTGACGTCCTCGAAGCTCATCCCGGGAACTCTCCGGAGAAGCTCCTTACAGGAGGCCAGCGCTTCGGGTCCTGACGACAGGAGGCGGCCGACGATGTCATCGACCCTTCCGTCCAGATCCACGGACGCGGCGACCTCGTCAACCAGGCCGATCTCCGCCGCCCGCCTGGCGTCGAACCGCTCGCCCGTCAGAAATAACCGGCGGGCCCGGCTCTCCCCGGTCCTCCGCAGCACATAAGGGGCTATACAGGCCGGCACCAGGCCGATTTTCACTTCGCTCAGGCCGAGCTGCGCGTCGGTCGAAGCGACAGCGATGTCGCAGGCAGAGAGGAAACCCGCGCCGCCTCCGATAGCGGCCCCGTTCAGCCGGGCGATCGTTGGCTTGGGCAGGGCGTAAAGCTCATACAGGAACTCGGCCAGCTCAAGCGATTCCCGGAGGTTCTGCTCGTAGGAATAAGTGATGATCTCCCGCATCCAATTTAAATCCGCGCCCGCGCAGAACGACTTCCCCTTGCCGGAGAGAACGACGACCCGGACAGCGTCATCCGCGCCGAGGGTCCGGATGGCGTCCCGGAGTTCCCGAATCATGACGACGTTGAACGCGTTGTGGACTTCGGGCCTGTTGAGCCAGACGCGGCCGACCTTGTCCTCGATCGACAGAATGATCGTTTCGTATTTTTTTTCTTTCACTTGGTTCATCACGATCATCATCAGAACTTGGCCGTCACATCCTGAAGATTCCGACCTTGAAATCCGGAATGGGAGCGTTCAGGCTCATGGCGATCCCGAGCGCTAGCGCCTGCCGGGTTTCGCGGGGGTCGAGGAGGCCGTCGTCCCAAAGCCTGGCCGTGCTGAAATACGGGCTGGCCTCCGCTTCGTATGCGTCCAGGATGGGTCTGATCATCTTTTCCCGCTCTTCCCCGGTCATTTTGACGCCCTGTTCCTGGAGCCTCTTGATTTTCACGGAAACAAGGACATTGGCCGCCTGCTCGCCGCCCATGACGCTGATTCGCGCGTTGGGCCACATCCAGAGCAGGCGCGGATCGTAGGCACGGCCGCACATGGCATAGTTGCCGGCGCCGTAGGAGCCGCCGACGATGACCGTGAATTTGGGCA